>Ga0209358_10000058_pt1 | contig 97346 bp, 66 predicted proteins | sample LauGreFa1BDMLBSN_2_FD_187574 | JGI IMG/M metagenome (GOLD analysis project Ga0209358, IMG submission 187574) | Freshwater lake microbial communities from Lake Michigan, USA - Fa13.BD.MLB.SN (SPAdes) (version 2) | ecosystem: Environmental > Aquatic > Freshwater > Lake | place: Lake Michigan, USA... | reverse complement strand
AGACGCTATTGCTGAGTGGAAAGTAGTATTTGATAGAAACCCATTTGAGAGCACCTTTAAATTATCGATTGAAAATGAGTTAAGCACGAAATTAGAGGTCCAAATAGTAAGCTCATCAGGATTATTAATCTCTACTCGATATGTTTCAATAGATGATTTAGGTGAGGCACAATTTGGAGAAGATCTAACGCCAGGAGTTTATTTTGTACTTGTGAAGCAAGAAAATAATCGCCAAACACTTCGAATGATAAAATATTAATAATTTTATATTATATTATTAATAAGAATAGCAGTAATTTTATAGAATCTTCATTAGCATTTATAAAATGAAATGTTTTTCTGTATTAATTACTTCTTTATTTCTATCTAGTATAGCTATTTCACAGGTAGGGCCTACAAGTTCAGCTTTGAGTGGCGATACTACTATTTGTATAGGAGACACTACAAACCTAATTATAGAAGTAACAGGCGGCACAGCACCTTATACAGTAACGGTAACAGACGGCACAAACAATTACTCAGCCACAGGAGAAAGTCCAGTAAGTATTTCTGTAAGTCCAAGTGTTACATCAACTTATACTATAGTATCTGTAACAGGAGGAGGAACCGGCACAGGCAACACGGGATCTGCAATAGTAACAGTAACCCCAACCCCAGCTCCACCAACAGGACTGGAATGTTATGAAACTGCCATATTTGATGTTGATTTTTGTGAATGGGTAGTAAGTGGCGACCAGCCAGAGAAACCAACAACAGCATGTTACCAAACAGCAACTTGGAATGGAGCAGCAGGAATATGTACTTGGGTAGTAACAGGAACACAGCTAGCAGAACCAACAGGACTGGAATGTTATGAAACCGCCACTTTTGATATATCTTCATGTGAATGGGTAGTAAGTGGCACACAAGATCCTCAGCCAACAATTGCGTGTTACCAAACAGCAACATTTAATACAACAACATGTGATTGGGATGTAAGTGGCGACCAAGACACTCCCCCTGCACTAGCTTGTTATGAATCAGTAGAATTTGATGCTGAGTTTTGTGAATGGGTAGTAAGTGGCGACCTGCCAGAAGCACCAATAGTAGCATGTTACCAAACAGCAACATTTAACACAACAACATGTGATTGGGTAGTAACAGGAACACAACTAGCAGAACCAACAGGACTGGAATGTTATGAAACCGCCACTTTTGATATATCTTCATGTACTTGGGTAGTCAGTGGTGCCCAACCAGAAGCTCCCACAGTACTATGTTACCAAGAAGCTACCTTTAATGTTGAAACCTGTCTATGGGAAGTAAGTGGCACCCAAGATCCTGCCCCGACAGTAGCTTGTTATGAATCAGCAGAATTTGACACTGATTTTTGTGAATGGGTAGTTACAGGCGACCAGCCAGAATCCCCAATAGTAGCATGTTACCAAGAAGCAACGTTTAACACAACAACATGTTTCTGGGATGTAACAGGTGCTCTGCCATTAGAACCAACAGGACTGGAATGTTATGAAACAGCAACTTTTGATATATCTTCATGTACTTGGGTAGTAAGTGGCACGCAAGCAGAACAACCAACTTTGGCTTGTTACCAAACAGCAGAATTCAATACAACGAGTTGTTCTTGGGTAGTAAGTGGCACCCAAGCAGAGCAACCGACAGTAGCTTGTTATGAAACAGCAGTGTTTAGCGATACCTTATGTTCTTGGGTAGTAAGTGGCACGCAAGCAACACAACCAACTCTTTTATGTTACCAAACAGCAACCTTTAATACAACAAGCTGTGTTTGGGATGTAAGCGGCATCCAGCCCGTACAACCAACAGGACTGGAATGTTATGAAACAGCAACTTTTGATATACCTTCATGTACTTGGGTAGTAAGTGGCACCCAAGCAGAACAACCAACATTGGCGTGTTACCAAACAGCAGAATTCAATATAACGAGTTGTTCTTGGGTAGTAAGTGGCACCCAAGCAGAACAACCAACTCTAGCCTGCTATCAAACTACCGAATTTAGCACTGCCTTATGTTCTTGGGTAGTAAGTGGCACACAAGATCCACAACCAACTCTTTTATGTTACCAAACAGCAACATTTAACACAACAAGCTGTGTTTGGGAAGTAAGCGGCACGCAAGCAACACAACCAACTCTTGCATGTTATGAGACTGCAACATTTAACACAACAAGCTGTGTTTGGGATGTAAGCGGCACACAGTCAGCACCACCAACAGATTTAGAATGCTATGAAACAGCAAGTTTTAATACCACAGAATGTGAATGGATAGTAACAGCAGCTCAACCTACCCAACCTACACTTGCGTGTTATGAGACAGTAAGCTTTAATGACGAAACCTGTTCTTGGGATGTAATTGGCACCCAAGCAGAGCAACCAGCTCTAGCTTGCTATCAAACTACAGAATTTAGCACTACCTTGTGTTCTTGGGTAGTAAGTGGCACTCAAGCCACACAACCAACACTTCTATGTTACCAAACTGCAACATTTAACACAACAAGCTGTGTTTGGGATGTAAATGGCACTCAGCCAGCACAACCAACAGGTTTAGCATGCTATGAAACAGCAACATTTAACACAATAAGCTGTGTTTGGGTAGTAACAGCCGCTCAGCCTGCGCAACCAACAGTAGCTTGTTATGAGACAGTAAGTTTTAATAATGAAAGCTGTTCTTGGGATGTAAGTGGCACCCAAGCAGATCAACCAACTCTAGCCTGCTATCAAACTGCAGTATTTAGCACTACCTTGTGTTCTTGGGTAGTAAGTGGCACACAAGATCCACAGCCAACAATTGAGTGTTACCAAACAGCAACATTTAACACAACAAGCTGTGTATGGGATGTAAGTGGCACGCAGCCCGCACAACCAACAGTAGCATGTTATGAAACAGCAAGCTTTAACACCACAGAATGTGTCTGGGGAGTAACAGCTTCTCAGCCCGCACAGCCAACAGTAGCTTGTTATGAGACAGCAATCTTCAACACAGCAACATGTGTATGGGATGTAAGTGGAACTCAGCCCGCACAACCAACATTAGCATGTTATGAGACAGCAACGTTCAACACAGTAACATGTGTTTGGGATGTAAGTGGCACTCAACCTGCACAACCAACAGTTGCATGTTATGAGTCAGTAACGTTCAACACAACAACATGTATTTGGGATGTAAGTGGAACTCAACCCGTACAGACAACCGTAGCGTGTTATGAGACAGCAACGTTCAACACAGTAACATGTGTTTGGGATGTAAGTGGCACTCAACCCGCACAACCAACAGGCTTAGCATGTTATGAAACACCAAGTTTTGACACCACAGAATGTGTCTGGGTAGTAACAGCTTCTCAGCCTGCCCAACCAACCCTCGCATGTTATGAGACAGTAAGTTTTGATGAAGAAACCTGTTCTTGGGAAGTTAGTGGCATCCAAGATCCACAACCAACTCTAGCCTGCTATCAAACTGCATTATTTAATACGACATTATGTTCTTGGGTTGTAAGCGGTACACAAGATCCTCAGCCAATTCTTGCATGTTATGAGACTGCAACATTCAACACAACAAGCTGTGCTTGGGATTTAACAGGTACACAGTCAACAGCACCAACTGGCTTAGCATGCTATGAAACAGCAACATTTAATACTACAGATTGTGACTGGGTAGTAACAGCTTCTCAGCCTGCTCAACCTACACTTGCTTGTTACCAGACAGTAAGCTTTAATGACGAAACCTGTTCTTGGGTAGTCAGTGGCACACAAGATACTCAACCAACTCTAGCCTGTTATCAAACTGCCGAATTTAGCACTACCTTGTGTTCTTGGGTAGTAAGTGGCACGCAAGCAACACAACCAACTCTTGCGTGTTACCAAACAGCAACATTTAACACAACAAGCTGTGTTTGGGATGTAAGTGGCACACAAGCAGCACAACCAACAGGCTTAGCATGCTATGAAACAGCAACATTTAACACAACAAGCTGTGTTTGGGTAGTAACAGCAGCTCAGCCTGCTCAACCTACACTTGCGTGTTATGAAACAGTAAGCTTTAATAATGAAAGCTGTTCTTGGGTAGTAAGTGGCACACAAGATACTCAACCAACTCTAGCCTGTTATCAAACTGCAGCATTTAGCACTACCTTGTGTTCTTGGGTAGTAAGTGGAACGCAAGCAACACAACCAACTCTTGCGTGTTACCAAACAGCAACATTTAACACAACAAGCTGTGTTTGGGATGTAAGTGGCACACAAGCAGCACAACCTACAGGCTTAGAATGTTATGAAACAGCATCATTTAACACAACAAGCTGTGAATGGGTAGTAACAGCAGCTCAGCCTGTTCAACCTTCACTTGCGTGTTACCAGACAGCAAGCTTTAATGACGAAACCTGTTCTTGGGTAGTCAGTGGCACACAAGAAGCTCAACCAACTCTATCCTGCTATCAAACGGCAGAATTTAGTTCGACTTTGTGTACTTGGGTAGTAAGTGGCACACAAGACCCTCAACCAACAGGCCTTGACTGCTGGCAAACAGCAATATTTAATACAACAAGCTGTGTTTGGGATGTAAGCGGCACACAAGCAGCACAACCTACAGGCTTAGAATGTTATGAAACAGCATCATTTAACACAACAAGCTGTGAATGGGAAGTAACAGCAGATCAGCCTGCCCAACCTACACTTGCTTGTTATGAGACAGTAGAATTTAACACAACAAGCTGTTCTTGGGTAGTAAGTGGCACACAAGATACTCAACCAACTCTTGCTTGTTATCAAACTGCAGTTTTTAATACGACATTATGTTCTTGGGTAGTAAGTGGCACGCAAGATCCTCAGCCAACTCTTGCATGTTACCAAACAGCAGTATTCAATACCACAACATGTGTTTGGGATGTAAGTGGCACACAAGCAGCACAACCTACAGGCTTAGAATGTTATGAAACAGCATCATTTAACACAACAAGCTGTGAATGGGAAGTAACAGCAGATCAGCCAGTACAACCAACACTTGCGTGTTACCAGACAGTAGAATTTAACACATCAAGCTGTGTTTGGGATGTAAGTGGCACACAGCCAACTCAACCAACTCTTGATTGTTATCAAACTTCAGTATTTAATACGACATTATGTTCTTGGGTAGTGAGTGGCACACAAGATCCTCAGCCAACAATTGCGTGTTACCAAACAGCAACATTTAACACAACAAGCTGTGTTTGGGATGTAAGTGGCACTCAAGACCCTCAACCAACAGGCCTTGACTGCTGGCAAACAGCAATATTTAATACAACAACATGTACTTGGGTAGTAACAGGAAGTCAAGCAGCAGCTCCAATAGTGGCGTGTTATGAAACAGCAAGTTTTGACACCACAGAATGTACCTGGATAGTAACGGGTAGCCAATTAGCAGCTCCTTCTCTTGCTTGTTACCAAACGACATTTTTCAATACGACTTTATGTTCTTGGGTGATAAGTGGCATACAGCCAGTACAACCAACAGGCTTAGCATGTTACCAAATAGCAACATTTAATACTACAACATGTGTTTGGGATGTTACAGGCACCCAGCCAACGCAACCAACAGGCTTAGCATGTTACCAAACAGTAACTTTTAATACATCCTCTTGCCAATGGGACATAACAGGCACACAGCCAGTTCAACCAATTGTAGCGTGTTACCAGACTGCAACGTTCAACACGTCAAGCTGTTCTTGGGTAGTAAGTGGCACTCAAGCAACACAACCAACAGTAGCGTGTTTCCAAACAGCAACCTTTAACACAACTTCATGTGCTTGGGTAATTAGTGGCACTCAAGCTGTACAACCAACATTAGCATGTTATCAGACAGCAACCTTCAATACAACAAGCTGTGTTTGGGATGTAACAGGCACTCAAGCTGTACAACCAACAGGCCTTGACTGCTGGCAAACAGCAATATTTAATACAACAACTTGTGCTTGGGTAATTAGTGGCACACAAGCTGTACAACCATCATTAGAATGTTATCAGACAGCAACCTTTAATACAACAAGCTGTGTTTGGGATGTAACAGGCACACAAGCTGTACAACCAACAGGACTATTATGCTGGCAAACAGCAACATTTAATACAACAACATGTGCTTGGGTAGTAAGTGGCACACAAGCTGTACAACCAACAGTAGCATGTTATGAAACAGCAACCTTCAATACAACAAGTTGTACTTGGGTAGTAAGTGGCACACAAGACCCTCAACCAACAGGCCTTGACTGCTGGCAAACAGCAACATTCATTGATTCAACATGTTCTTGGATTGTAAGTGGTTCATTACCGGCGGTTCCAACACTAGCATGTTATGAGACTTTAGGGTCATTTAATACAGAGTCATGTTCCTGGGATGTAAGCGGCAATCAAGATCCAGAGCCGTCAACAGCATGTTGGGAAACTGCAACATTTATTGATTCAACATGTTCATGGGTTGTAAGCGGCAATCAAGCTCCTGCGCCGCCAACAGCATGTTATGAGACAGTAGAATTTAACACAACAACATGTTCTTGGGATATAACGGGTACTCAACCTGAAGAACCAATAATAACAGAATGTTCTGAAGTTGCAGTATTTGATACAACTGAATGCCAATGGATTGTTTCTATATTCCAAGAACCAGCCCCAATAGTTGCATGTTATCAAACAGTAAGCTTTAATAATGAAACCTGTTCTTGGGATGTAAGTGGCACCCAACCAGTTCAGCCAGTTCTTCAATGCTACCAAACTGCAACATTTAACTCGACATTTTGTGGATGGGAAGTAAGTGGCACACAGCCAGTGCAACCAACTTTAGCATGTTATGAGACTGCAATATTTAATACAACAAGTTGTACTTGGGTAGTTAGTGGAACACAAGCAGCACAGCCAACACTTGCGTGTTATCAAACAGCAACATTCAATACAACAACATGTTCTTGGGATGTAAGTGGCTCACAACCATTAGCACCATCAAATCTTTTATCTTGGCAGACAGCAACATTCAATACAGTTTCTTGCCAATGGGATATAACAGGAACTGAACCACAATCTTCTTCACTACTAAATTTAACCATGTTTATTGAGGGTTATTATATTGGCGCTAGTACAATGAGTCCAGTAAAAGCAAATCAAGGTATAGGAACAAGCACAACAATTGTCGATGATATTTTAGTTGAATTAAGACACCCCACTACTTATGCTTTAGTTACTTCAACTCAAGCAATACTTCTAACAAATGGAACTGCTGCTTGTACATTTTCAACTGCTCCAAACGGTTCTTTTTATGTTGTTGTGAAACATAGAAATGCAGTGCAAACGTGGAGTGCAAATCCAGTAGCAATAGGTGCAACTTCCTCATATAATTTTACTACAGCTGCTAATAAAGCGTTTGGTGATAATATGAAAGAGGTTGAATCAGGGGTTTGGGCTTTTTATACTGGAGATATTAATCAGGATGGATTAGTTGATCCAATAGATTATAGTATCTGGGAGGCGGATAATAATAATTTCGAATTTGGATATTTCGCAACAGATATTAACGGAGATGGTCTTGTTGATCCAATAGATTATAGTATATGGGAGTTTAATTCAAATGCATTTATCTTTAGTTTTTATCCACAGTAATAATGAATAAATTTTTACAAATTAATATGAAAAAAAGATATATAGTTAATAATCTAGCATTAGCTTTAATGACGGCTTTTTTAATGATGTTTTCTGTTAACGTTTACTCACAGGATTGCACTGGAAACCAGCTAACGTTGACCATACAAAACGTAACAAACCCAACGCCTACAACAGTTGAATATGATGTGTTTATAGAAAATACAGGTTCAACTGTAATTAAGGTATCAGGATTTGCAGGTAATGTTCGATATCCATCAGGAGGCTTTGCTGCTTTAGCAACTTTAACTGTTGTTGATCAACCATCTTCATCTTCCTTTCCAGGAGTTTCAAATCTTGTTCCAGCCCATGTTACTAGTAATCAACAGTTGCGTTGGAGTAACACTCCATTTGCTTCAGAGCCAGCTTCAGTTGTTGTACCAGCAAATTTACCAATGAAGTTTGCACGTTTTAGGCTTACTAATCCAACAGCATGGGCTGCCAACACCCAAGGTAGCCTTTGGTTTTCAGGTCTAACTTCAGGGGGGTCGAGTGTAAATACTGTTACAGTCTATTGCAACGGCAACATTTCCTCAACTCCAATTACTTTAATTTATTCAAACATTGTATTAGTTCAGAGCTCAATAAATCCTGTTAATTTTACTATAAATCCATCTTCTACATGCCCAACAGCAGTCACAGCGAGTAATCTAGTTTCAGAATCACCATGCATAGGTGCTGCTAATGGTAGTGCTTCCATTACACTAACGGGAGCAGCAAACAACAGTTCTTCAGTTACTTATACTGTTGATGGTGGATCTTCACAAAATGTCACTTTGTCAGCAGGAGCTTTTACAGTTTCAAACTTGTCAGCAGGTTCACACATTGTTGCGGTTACTTATCCAAGTTGTCCTGCTGTTTCTACTTCATCGTTTACGATTGACGCAGGGGCGCCATTAACAACTACAGGAAGTGAGTCACAGACAGTTTGTGGAACTTCTTACACTTGGCCAACAAGTGGAGCTACGTATACCGCTTCAGGATCTTACACACATGTTGTAGGATGTAACACAGCAACCTTAACATTGACCTTGACACCTGCAACAACTACAGGAAGTGAGTCACAGACAGTTTGTGGAACTTCTTACACTTGGCCAACAAGTGGAGCTACGTATACCGCTTCAGGATCTTACACACATGTTGTAGGATGTAACACATCAACCTTAACATTGACCTTAACACCTGCAACAACTACAGGAAGTGTAAGTACATCAATTTGTTCAGGAGATTCATATGTATGGCCAGCAAATGGACAAACATATACCACTGCTCAATCAGGTGTTACTGTAGTTACAGGTTGTAATACTGCAACTTTGAACTTGACAATAACTCCTTTAACAACTAATGGAAGTGTAACTACCTCAATTTGTGCAGGAGATTCGTATGTATGGCCAGCCAATGGACAAACGTATACAAGTGCTCAATCAGGGCTTACTGTAATTACAGGTTGTAATACTGCTACTTTGAACTTAACAATAACACCAGTTACAACAACAGGAAGTGTAAGTACATCAATTTGTGCAGGAGATTCATATGTATGGCCAGCAAATGGACAAACGTATACAACGGCTCAATCAGGACTTACTGTAATTTCGGGTTGTAATACTGCAACTTTGAACTTAACAATAACTCCTGCAACAACAACAGGAAGTGTAAGTACATCAATTTGTTCAGGAGATTCATATGTATGGCCAGCAAATGGACAAACATATACCACTGCTCAATCAGGTGTTACTGTAGTTACAGGTTGTAATACTGCAACTTTGAACTTGACAATAACTCCTTTAACAACTAATGGAAGTGTAACTACCTCAATTTGTGCAGGAGATTCGTATGTATGGCCAGCCAATGGACAAACGTATACAAGTGCTCAATCCGGACTTACTTTTACTTCGGGTTGTAATACTGCAACTTTGAACTTAACAATAACCCCTGCAACAACAACAGGAAGTGTAACTACCTCAATTTGTGCAGGAGATTCGTATGTATGGCCAGCAAATGGACAAATGTATACAACGGCTCAATCAGGACTTACTGTAATTTCGGGTTGTAATACTGCAACTTTGAACTTGACTGTAACACCAAGTTCTACAAATACAACACCAATTTCTGCTTGTGGTTCTTATGTATGGAATGGAACAACCTATACCGCATCTGGTGTTTATACAGGACCAACTACAAACTGTGTAACTGAATCATTGGACTTGACAATAACTCCTGCAACCACAACAGGAAGTGTAAGTACATCAATTTGTGCAGGAGATTCGTATGTATGGCCAGCAAATGGACAAACGTATACAAGTGCTCAATCAGGAGTTACTGTAATTACAGGTTGTAATACTGCTACTTTGAACTTAACAATAACACCAGTTACAACAACAGGAAGTGTAAGTACATCAATTTGTGCAGGAGATTCGTATGTATGGCCAGCAAATGGACAAACGTATACAAGTGCTCAATCAGGACTTACTGTAATTACAGGTTGTAATACTGCAACTTTGAACTTGACTGTAACACCAAGTTCTACAAATACAACACCAATTTCTGCTTGTGGTTCTTATGTATGGAATGGAACAACCTATACCGCATCTGGTGTTTATACAGGACCAACTACAAACTGTGTAACTGAATCATTGGACTTGACAATAACTCCTGCAACCACAACAGGAAGTGTAAGTACATCAATTTGTGCAGGAGATTCGTATGTATGGCCAGCAAATGGACAAACGTATACAAGTGCTCAATCAGGAGTTACTGTAATTACAGGTTGTAATACTGCTACCTTGAACTTGACAGTAACACCATTAACAACAACAGGAAGTATTACTACATCAATTTGTGCAGGAGCTTCGTATACGTGGCCAGCAAATGGACAAACTTATACAAGTGCTCAATCAGGACTTACTGTAGTTACAGATTGTAATACTGCTACTTTGAACTTAACTGTTACATCAAGTTCTACCAACACAACCTCAATTATAGCATGTGGAACTTATACTTGGGCAAATAACGGTCAGACTTACACAACATCTGGAGTTTACACAGGAACAACTACAGATTGTGTTACTGAATCTCTTAACCTAACAATTACCCCAACTTCTACCAACACAACCTCAATTACAGCGTGTGGAACTTATACTTGGGCAAATAACGGTCAGACTTACACAACATCTGGAGTTTACACAGGAACAACTACAGATTGTATTACTGAATCTCTGAACCTAACGATTACCCCAATTTCTACTAACACAATCTCAATTACAGCGTGTGGAACTTATACTTGGGCAAATAACGGTCAGATTTACACAACATCTGGAGTTTACACAGGAACAACTACAGATTGTATTACTGAATCTCTGAACCTAACGATTACCCCAACTTCTACCAACACAACCTCAATTACAGCATGTGGAACTTATACTTGGGCAAATAACGGTCAGACTTACACAACATCTGGAGTTTACACAGGAACAACTACAGATTGTATTACTGAATCTCTGAACCTAACGATTACCCCAACTTCTACCAACACAACCTCAATTACAGCATGTGGAACTTATACTTGGGCAAATAACGGTCAGACTTACACAACATCTGGAGTTTACACAGGAACAACCACAGATTGTATTACTGAATCTCTTAACCTAACGATTATACCACTTGATACAAATACTGTAAATGTTGATGCAACTCCTTCTTTCTTTTGGGCAATTACCGGTCAAATATATACTGTTTCCGGTACGTATCAATTCTTAGACCTAAACAATTGTGTTCTTGAAATTTTGAATTTATCATTGACAAATGATATAGCTGAGGAATCTTCTGATGCGTTCACTATTTTTCCAAATCCAACAAATGGAAATGTTGAAATATCATTATTTTCAGATGATCAGTGTAGATTAAATGTATATAATTCTCAAGGTCAATTAGTTTTTGAAAACCCCTCCATTTCAAATGGTGAAGAAGTAAATTTAGCATCTTATAGTCCAGGTGTATATATCTTTAGAGTTTATACGTATGATCAAATCTATACACGAAGAATTATTAAGAATTGATTTAGTAAGTAAGATTTTATGAATAGCCATTATAAATAGCTTTTAATCGCTTTATTATTTTGGTATAACTATTTGAAAATCACCAAATCGACTATCATTTTTATAGAAATCGCTTGAAATAATTTGCGCTTTACTTTTTAATGCTGCATTAAAGCGTCTGTAATCATTATTCCTAGCTTCCATAGTTCCTGCATCTGAACGAGTTCTTACGATATAAGTTTTGCTTAATTCTTCTATATATGCTTCATTTCCTATTGGGTCATTTTGAATCACAAAAGCAGCATTTATATCTTCGGGTTTTTTGTAAACAAACATAGGTCGATTGAGTGTTTCAGAATTATATAGCTCTTGATGATTTCCCTCTAAAATAAAAATAATTTTACCTAAGCATTCACTTACTAAGGGCCAACCTATACTTCCAAGTCGCTCTTTTATATTTGTATAATCCCCTAATAAATCTTGTGGCTGATAGATATTTTCCCGATTTAAAACGGCAAAAATTTCCTTATCTAGTGCGTTATAAGCTTCCGCACTAAATGGAATTGATTTTTTAAATCCTAAGAATCTCAGCACTTTGGATTCATCTCCGGGGTTTGTTCCCTTTGCTTCGATATTTACAAATATTGGTGTATGCTTAGGATGTTCTTCACTCCATTTTTTCAATTCCAATAATACAGCTGAAAATGTCAAATAATTTGTCTCATAATCTACGTCGGCAATATGTAAAACTTTAAATCCTGGAGCTTTCATTACTGGATTTTTTACGCTTGTTTTAAGTCCGCAGACAAATTTATTTACTGCTCGTTTCGCATACAGTCCGCCTTTAGGATCATAATTAATATCGATTTCAATACCTCGAATACCATATTCATCAAATTGTATTGGTAGTTTTGGGTGCCCGTAATCTAATTGAATTGGATCATTAGCTTCTCCTAATTGTTTTTTAAATTTTGTTAAAAACCTCAACACTTTTTTGTCTGGGAGATCTTTATAGCTATTGTGAGAGGCTAAAATACGGATTTCATTTAAGCGCAATTCTTGGCTTTCAATAAATAGTGTCTTGAAAAAAAATAGAACGATTAGTATTGGCTTATACATTGAGCCCATTTAGCAGTGCTTCATCGACCTCATTTGCTAAAGTAACTTTTAAAAGAGGCTCAGCTTCCATTGCTCTTTTTATTGCAAATACAGCATTTTCATTCCTCGCCCAATTTCTTCTAGCAACGCCATTATTTACATCCCAATGAAGCATCATTTTTAAATTTCTTTCTGCCTCAGGGCTTCCGTCCAGTAACATGCCAAAACCGCCATTTATTACTTCTCCCCAACCAACTCCTCCGCCATTATGAATTGAAACCCATGTTGCCCCCCTAAAACTATCTCCGATTACATTTTGAATCGCCATGTCGGCCGTAAATTTTGAGCCATCATAAATATTTGATGTTTCACGATACGGTGAATCAGTTCCTGAAACGTCGTGGTGATCTCTTCCCAAAATAATTTCGCCGATCTCACCTTTTGCAATTGCTTTGTTAAATGCATCGGCAATAAGCATTCTTCCTTCGGCATCTGCGTATAAAATTCTTGCTTGTGAACCAACAACTAACTTATTTTCTTGAGCGCCTTTAATCCATTTGATATTATCCGCCATCTGTTCTTGGATTTCACTCGGACTATTTTTTATCATTTCTTCAAGGACTAAGCAGGCAATTTCATCTGTTTTTCTAAGATCATCGGGATTTCCACTGGCACAAACCCAACGAAAAGGACCAAAACCAAAATCGAAGCAAAGCGGACCAAGAATATCTTGAATGTATGAAGGGTATTTAAAATCGATGTTATTTTCAGCCATAACCGAAGCACCTGCTCGAGATGCCTCTAGTAAAAAAGCATTTCCATAGTCAAAAAAATAAGTTCCTTTTTTCGTATGCTTATTTATGGAATTTGAATGTCTCCTCAAACTTTCTTGCACAATTTTTTTAAATTTTTCAGCATCAACAGCCATCATCTCATTCGCTTCCTCAAGATTAAGACCAACTGGATAATATCCTCCTGCCCAAGGATTGTGAAGCGATGTTTGATCGGAGCCAAGGTCAACAAAGATATTTTCCTTGTCAAATTTTTCCCAAACATCAACGATATTTCCAAGAAAAGCAATTGAAACGACCTCATTTTCAGCTTTTGCTTTTAAAATCCTAGCACACAAAGCATCTAAATCTTGTATTATTTCATCAACCCATCCTTGCTGATGCCTTGTCTCTACTGCTTTCGAGTTTATTTCAGCGCAGACAGTTATTACACCTGCAATATTTCCTGCTTTGGGTTGTGCCCCAGACATTCCACCTAAGCCAGCCGTTAAAAATAACTTTCTTCCATTTTCTCCAGATTTTTTCTCTATTCTTCGTATTGCATTTAATACTGTAATAGTTGTTCCATGAACAATTCCCTGAGGACCGATATACATATATGATCCAGCAGTCATTTGCCCAAATTGAGTAACTCCCATTGCATTGAATTTTTCCCAATCGTCTGGTTTAGAATAATTAGGAATCATCATTCCGTTAGATACAACAACACGCGGAGCATTTTTATGAGAAGGAAATAAGCCCATTGGATGCCCAGAATACATTACTAATGTTTGTTCGTCCGTCATTTCAGCTAAATACTTCATCGTTAATCTATACTGAATCCAATTTTGGAATACCGAGCCATTTCCTCCATAGGTAATTAATTCATGTGGATGTTGAGCAACTGTAGGATCAAGATTGTTTTGAATCATTAGCATAATTGCTTTTGCTTGTAATGATTTACCAGGGTATTCATTTATAGCCCTTGCGAACATTTCATAGTCGGGGCGAAAACGGTGCATGTAAATTCTCCCAAATTCTTTAAGTTCAGATAAAAAGTCTGCGGCTAATTCTTCATGTTGTGTTGCGGGGAAATAACGCAAAGCATTTTTCAATGCAATGATTTTTTCATCTTTCGATAAAATATCTTTTCTTTTGGGCGCGTGATTAATTAAAGGGTCAATTTCTTTCTTTATGGGGATGTTTTTTGGAACCCCCTCCATAATGGATTCCATAAAAGAAAGAGATTTCATTTTGTCAAATTTTAGACAAAGGTAATCAAAGCCTTAATATTTTAAGACAATAAATCCAAGTTAAAGTTGCACGAAAGTAATGAGTTTTATAATAAACACCATCAAAGATTTATTTTAAAAATACTATAAAAATTAATTTTTTTTAAAAACATTTGATTTTTAAAAAACAAAAAATATAAATTTGTCAAAATATATCAAAAACAATAGTATTAAATATGACAAAAAGAAGGGGAATAATTAGTTACGATAAATTAACTGTAGAACAAAAAAAACAAATTTTAAGAGATTATCCAGATGGCTATATTAACCATTTAACTACGATAAAGACACCAAATGGTGAAACCCTTGATGCTTTAATTTGGGAGACAGATGAAGTTATTTATTTGGTTAAAATAAAACAGCCGGCAATTAAACAAGTTAAAAATGATGATGTCGAGGAGGAGGATTTTGAAGATGAATTAGATAAAAATGATCTTGATGACCAAGATATAGACGATGCTATAGTAGAGGAGAATGACGAGGAAGAAGAAGAGTATGATAAACCTACAGAAGATTCTGACGAAGACGAGTAAAAACTTTTTTATTCCGCCCCCTGCAATTATTTTTGAACAAAAAGAGAAGTTTTAATAGCCATTAATTGACTAATTTAGTCTTTTGAAGCAGTTTTATTTATCAAACTAAGCTTATCTTAAATTATGATCTATTCATTAAAAAATAAAATAGCGCTAGTTTGTGGGAGTACACAAGGAATTGGAAAAGCAATTGCGCTTAAGTTATCTGAAATGGGATGCGCTATTATTCTTGTTTCTAGAAATGAAGAAAAATTACAGGCTACTCTTACTGAATTAGACACTTCGCAAGGGCAAAAACATCAATTTCTGAAAGTAGATTTTTCAGATCCTATTCAAGTAAAACAAGAACTTGATGCCTTTTTAAAGAATCACTCTGGAGTTCACATCTTAATTAATAACAGTGGAGGTCCAAAAGGCGGCCCGATTAAAGATGCAAGTACAGAAGAATTTATCTCAACGTTTAACCAGCATTTAATTTGCAATCATATATTAGTGCAAGCACTTTATCCCAAAATGATAGAATTAGGATACGGAAGAATTATAAATATTATTTCAACTTCTGTAAAACAACCTCTTCCAAATTTAGGAGTTTCAAATACAATTCGAGGCGCTGTTGCAAGTTGGAGTAAAACTTTGGCGAATGAATTAGGGCAATATGGAATTACGGTTAATAATATTCTTCCAGGAGCAACGGATACCATTCGCTTAAAGGAATTGGCTGAAATAAAGTCCCAAAAAACTGAGCAAAGTATTGAAGAGATATTTGAAGAAATGGCAAATGAGTCTCCTATGAAAAGAATTGCAAAACCTCATGAAGTTGCTGCAGCTGTTGCCTTTCTTGCTTCTCCTGAAGCTTCCTATATTAATGGGATAAACTTACCGGTAGATGGCGGCAGGACAAAAAGTTTGTGATTAGTTTATTTTATTGTTTACTATACTAAAAGTAAAAAAACGCCGATTCCAGCAAAATAACCTGCAATTGCTAACAAAGAAATATTCTTTAAGTACCAAACAAAAGAAATTTTCTCCATTCCCATTGCAACTACACCTGCAGCAGATCCGAGAATAAGAATACTACCTCCAGTTCCTGCTGCGTATGCGATAAAGTGCCAAACATTTGCGTCAGGAGCTGCAGTAAACATTCCTATGCTTGCAGCAACTAATGGAACATTATCTATAACTGCAGAGCAAAGACCTAATAAGGTTACAAATAGTGTTTCTGGGATATATTGACTTACAGTTTGCCCAAAATTTGATATCGTACCTATAGATTCCATTGCAGAAACAGTCATTAATACCCCTAAGAAAAATAAAACGGAAGGAATATCAATTTTACCTAATGCGCCTAGGGTTGGACCAGTATGTTCTTCCTTTCTTTCAACTCCTAATTTAAGTCGAATCATTCGATTACTAAGTATTTCAGCTAGAATAGCAAAAATTGATAATGATAGCATCATGCCAATGTAAGTTGGGAGGTGAGTGGTTGTTTTAAATATAGGAACAAGAATAATTAATACTAAGCCTGCAATTAAAATTATAGAGCTGTAATGTTTCTTAACCCCATCATCTTCGATTTTTGTAACATTTCCTTTAAAAACAGGCATGAAAGAAGCGATAATTAGGGGAACTAAAATATTAATAAAAGAAGGAATGCTTAAAAGTAATATTAACTTTTGAGTAGTTACCTTTTCTGCCATCCAAAGCATTGTCGTAGTTACATCCCCAATTGGAGTCCATGCTCCCCCGGCATTTGCAGCGATTACGATTAAACCAGAAAACCACATACGATCTGATGTCTCGTGCAGTATTTTTCGGATTATTGTTATTAAAACAATCGTTGTTGTGAGGTTGTCAATAATTGCAGAAAGAAAGAATGCGATAAAAGAAATGATCCAAAGCAGTGTGATTTTTTTATTTGTTTTGATGAGGCGATTTATAGAATTGAACCCTTCAAAATGATCTATCATTTCAACAATAGCCATCGCTCCTATAAGAAAAAACAGAATTTCAGCAGTTTTTCCAAAATGGTGCAGTAATGTTTGTTCAAGTAAGACCATTCTTTTTTCGAAGCCAAAAGAAGAAATATTAATTAACTCAGAAGATTGAGGGTCAAGCCAAGAAGTTATACCAGTAATGCCGAAAGAGATACTTGCCCAACAAATTCCCATCATCAACAAGGCTGGGATAAGTTTATTAATTTTTATGGTGTGTTCTATAGAAATAGCGATATATCCTAAAACAAAAACGATAATTAAAAAAAGTTCCAAGGCATTAAAATTAGTGTTCTAAAAAAATTATAAACGCATTTTTAGCAATATTTGTTTAGGCTATCTTGATTTTGTGTGTATAAAAGCATACTTAAAATTAGCTGCAAGGGCATTCAAAAAAAAATTAATCTTAACATCCATTTTTTTATGATTATTCTCGTTTATCGAGGAATTCTTTCATTAAAATTTCAGCTTTAGTCAATTTTATCCTCAAAAATAAGAAATTATCAAAGTTATGTGATTAACTAAAGATTAAATAAAGATATCCAATATCTTAATCAGAGAATTCTCTTAATTTTGCTAAAAATTTTGAAAAATGAGTGAAACAACAACAGAAATGCAGCAAGTATTAAAAGACTTGGGCATTAAGCCAATAAATAGTGGGGCATCCACAGGGGTCGATTTCTTAAATACTAAGGGGGAAGTGATTTCGTCTTTTTCGCCAGTTGATGGAAAATTAATCGCTACAGTAAATTCTGCAACTGCACAAGATTATGAGCTTGTTGTTCAAAAAGCGCAAGAAGCTTTTATTTATTGGAGAACACTTCCTGCTCCTAGACGAGGAGAAATTGTGCGACAGCTAGCCGAAAAAATTCGTTTTTATAAAGAGCCTCTAGGCCGCTTGGTTTCTTATGAAATGGGGAAGTCTTTACAAGAAGGGCTTGGGGAAGTACAAGAAATGATTGACATCTGTGATTTTGCCGTTGGCTTATCGCGCCAATTATATGGTTTAACGATGCATTCTGAACGTCCTGGCCACAGAATGTATGAGCAATATCATCCACTTGGTATTGTAGGAATTATTTCTGCCTTTAATTTTCCTGTTGCAGTTTGGAATTGGAATACAGCCTTAGCTTGGGTTTGTGGGGATGTTTGTATTTGGAAACCTTCTGAAAAAACGCCTATCACGGCTCTTGCTTGTCAACATATTACGAATGAAGTTTTTGCAGCAAATAATGTTCCGGAAGGAGTTTCAGGATTGATAATTGGCGGAGCTGAAATTGGTAAATTAATGGCCAACGACAAGCGTTTACCGCTTATTTCAGCAACTGGATCAACACGAATGGGAAAATCTGTTGGTGCTGCAGTTGGAGAGCGCTTAGGTCGATCTTTATTAGAATTAGGAGGAAATAATGCAATTATTATCGCTCCAAGTGCAGATTTAAAAATGGTAGTTCCTGGAGCTGTGTTTGGTGCTGTGGGCACTGCCGGACAACGTTGTACATCGACTCGAAGATTAATCATTCACGAAAGTGTTTACGATAAGATTCGCGATGCTGTTACAGGTGCATACAAACAATTGAGAATTGGAGATCCTTTGGATCAAGCAAATCACGTTGGTCCACTTATCGATACCGATGCAGTAAATGCTTATTTAGCTTCTATTGAGGCAGCTAAAAAAGAGGGCGGAAAAGTTCTTGTTGAAGGCGGTGTTCTCAAGGGAGCTGGTTACGAGTCAGGATGCTATGTAAAACCTTGTATTATTGAGGCAGAAAATCATTTTGCAATTGTTCAACATGAAACATTTGCTCCAATTTTATACTTAATAAAATATAATGGAGGTCTTGAAAATGCCATTAAGTTGCAAAATGCTGTTCCCCAAGGATTGTCTTCTGCAATTATGACGAATGATTTAAAGGAATCGGAAGCATTTTTATCATCCGCTGGATCTGACTGTGGAATTGCTAACGTAAACATTGGAACTTCAGGAGCAGAAATTGGCGGTGCTTTTGGTGGAGAAAAGGAAACTGGTGGCGGTAGAGAATCAGGTTCAGATGCTTGGAAGGTTTACATGCGAAGACAGACAAATACCATTAATTATACCGATAGTTTACCGCTTGCTCAAGGAATAAAGTTTGATCTGTAGTCGTTAAAAATATGCTCGAAGCTCCATGCTTCCGCTATGAATAGTTCGTAGAACCTCAGATTTTCTTCCTAAATAATTGATTGAAAGCTGTAGATTTTGCGACAAAGTTCTTTGGTAAGTGCAGGTCCAGGTGTAATTTAAACCAGGCTGTAGGGATTCTAAAAGTTCAAATCCAATCGCAGAATTTGGATTTCCACTATATTTCATGGTAAGCATTTTAAATTCACTTTGGAAACTTCCTTTTTCAGTTTGATTGTACTTTAGTGTTCCACCTATTTCTCGCGTTAAGCATTTTTCTCCACCTAAAAGAAGATCATTGATTTTATCTGCTGCCCTTGTCTGCAATGAAATTCTGAAATTACTTGATTTCTGAAAGATAATTTTACCAGCAAAGGATTCGGTGCTATAGGCATAATTTCTACCGATAACATAATCTGCGAGAGATTTTTTTACTCCTTTTAAAGCTGATAATTCTAGAGAAAGAGTAGTTGTGATATTCCATCTTATTAGCGCTTGATTAAATTGATTTTGTTTTGAATCAAAGCCAGAAGTTAACAGCGTTTTAGATTTTAATGTTTCACTTGTAATTTCTGCACTAAAAACCCGTGATAAACGGTTAAAAAAAAGTGTGTTCCGAATACTTGTATTTGTGCTTACTAAATTCGTAAGATCAATATCACTAGCAAAAGGATTAAATATAACCCGCGCATCAAATTCGTTTACTTTTTTTGTGATTCTTAAACGAGCTTGGTCTGAAAACAGGTTTAAAAATTTAAGTGCTCCATTTTTCTTTTCCCAAATTCTTTCTGGGCGCCAAAATAAACTTTGGTTTAACTCATTAGAATACGTTTTGATGTACTCACTGCTTGGTGTAAATACACGAATATAACTCGCTTGATCGATGAACTGTGCGACTTCAAATTCATTTAAATCCTTAATTCCGTCTGCGTTATAATCTACCCAGGCATAAATTCCCTGGCCATCATTTACTTTAAGGTAAAGAAATTCTCTTTTTTGCTCTAAACCGGAACCAATTTCATAAAAACTATTGAATGTGAGTGCTGACTTCCAAAATGTAGCATCGTATTCTATGCGCCCAACAAAGGAATTTTCAGGTGTTTGTGGAAGCAAAACAGAATCTAAAATAGCCAAGGAGCGATAAGCACTGAGAATACTCAAGCGTTGATTTTTAAATTCTGATAATTTTAATTCTGCGCCAATTGTTTTGGCCTTTGCAACAGCGGTTAATTGCAAAGAATCTCCTCGTTGGTCAAACCTTTCTCTCCAAAAAAGTTTATAATTTACTTTAGATGAATCCCTATTGGAAATGAAAAATTGGTAATCGAAAAATTGATAACTATTTTTTAATACAAGCTTGTTTGTGTCACTAAATATGTTTTTTTCATGATCATCTTTAAATCCTATGGTGAGCCATTTTACATCTTTAGAAATTGCAGCACGATGACGGACAAAGGAGTTTTTTGAATTCGATTCACTTTTTAAAGCGCTTCCATCCCATTGTATTTTCCAACCATTTTGTTGCCAAGTACCATTTGTCGCCACTCTATTTCCAGCGTAATCATCCCCAATGCTAAAATATTGCCCCTCAAGATTAATTTTTCCAAAGTCCTGGTGTGACAAATGTGTTCCTAAAGCTGTAGCTAATTGATCGCCATTGTATCCTTTATTTCGCGTATTCCAATCTCTGTCAAATTCTACGCTGCGGTATTGCTCAATAGGACTAAAATTTGTAGTTAAATACTCCACATCACCACTTGCTTCAAACTTCCATTTTTTAATGGTATCAAGTCCGAAAGGAAGTGAATAAATCCCCTTGAACTTCTGGGCAAAGCCATTGTTATCGCTACTTCCAAATTTTGAGAAAGTGTTGAGGTCATTTGTAGAAAGAGCACTTTCACTTTCCATAAAAAATCGCTTACCCAACTTTACCGAAAAACCTGAGCTTACAACCTGTTTTTGTTTGGGTGTAATAATTAAACGAGAAGGTGTGTGATCTCCTTGAGGAATTCCCGCGATTGGGGCAACCCATTTAAAAACTTTCCCAAGAGCAGTGTAATTACTGAAGATATAGTTGCCTTGATTTGCTCCCACAAATTGAAAAGTGGCACGAAAAACTGCTAACTCAGCATCATTACTAAATACTAAAACTGAATCATAGGAAAGAGAATCCATCATTTTATACAAGACCTGATTTTCCAAATAACCGACAGAATCAATACTACTTATCCGCGCTAAATCTAAATTATCACCTATTTGAGAAAGATAAAATTTTTGATCGCCACTTAAAGTTTGCTGTAATGCTTGATTTTTAGCATCTTGTTCACTGTATGCGTTGACCCAAAACTGCATGTTTTTACTTTTGTAGCTTAATGATGACTGAAAAAGTGAACGCGCATAATTTTGATCTGAGTACTGAAATTCAACAACAATTCGGATATCTTTTGTGATTTGATTTCGTGCTGTAAAAATAAGTTCTGAGGTATTGTAATCTATTGTATAGTCTAATTCTTGCCCTCTTTGAAGTAATTTTCCGTCAATATATACGCGTTCTGTTCCCGACAATATCACAATAAAAGGTTCGTTTTCAGAGCCAGTTAGCCGATAAGGACCTTGGTTTGCCTCGATGCCTTGAATAATTTGCCTATTAAACTTTCCTTTTGATAAGGCGGCACTTGCTTGCGACTTCCACTGATTTTGATTTTTGGTCAACCAAGAATAATCGCCCGTTAAACCTTGCCCACGTTTTTTATAGTTTAAAAAATACCCTTGAGGCTTTGATATCCAAAAATCGCCTGCAATTAATTTAAATTTATCGTTATAAACTTGTATGAAAACCTGATCGAATTCTTGAAGTTTATTCGTGTTTCCGTCGGGTTGTATGGGTAAATTTGCGTCAGAAACTGCAGCTAGAAGCTTTAAATTTGGACTTAAATCTCCTGATAATTCTAGGTTAAGATTAGAATTGATTCCCAAATCTTGCTTATTCCCAAATGAAACTCCACGAGAAATACTACCGCTTTTACTTAATTCATTTCCACCAAAAATATCTTGAACTGAATAAGAGGCTGGGATTTTAAATTTATCTCTTTCATCGTTAGTACTATTAAAAACTATTTTTGAATCGCGTAATTGATTTGTTTTTTGAAAATTGAATGGCAAAACCTTGTAATGAAATGTCAAAGTATCTTTTTGATTTTCATACAGTCGAAATTTGTTACTTCCGAAACTCAGCGAATATTTTTTTGAATCGAGCGTGTCATTGCCAATTAAAACAATAAAACTATTTGGATAAATCGCGAGCGTATCGATTGTGATTATCTCCTCTCCAACTAATTTCTTGAAGCTCCGCTCATTTGATAATTGCGCGTTCGTGAAAAAAGTACAGAAGAAAATAAAAAAACAAGAAATTAAAAGTAAACGCAACATGTACAACGAAGATACGGGCTTGAGTAGAATTAACGCAAAATATCGTTTAAGATTGCTAATTTTTGATAGAACAGCTAAATAATAAAGAGATTAAAAAGAATAAAACATAAATTTGTAGTACGCTATGCAAGGACTTGTTTTAAAATCTACAGGAAAAATCTACAACATTATTTTGGAGAATGGAGAAATTATAAAGGCTACAATTCGAGGAAAATTGCGAATTGAAGGTTTAAAAACAACAAATCCTATAGCTGCTGGCGATCGAGTAGAATTAACAGCTTCATCTGACACAAATTCTCAAGATTCTCCTGTATCATATTCAATTCAATCCATTCTTCCTCGCAAGAATTACATTGTACGGAAATCGACAAATTTGAGTAAGCAAATGCAGATTATTGCTGCAAATGTTGACCATGCTTATTTATTGGTGACCTTAAAATCTCCAGTCACGCAAATTGGGTTCATCGACAGATTTTTAGTCTCGGCTGAAGCCTTTAGAATACCCACAACCTTATTATTCAATAAAATCGACTTGTTTGGTGCTGAGGAAGAACGCTTATTTACTGAACTTTCGGCAATTTATACTAGTTTAGGCTATACTTGTCATCGAATCTGCGCTGAAAATGAAGCACAAATAAGTTTTCTTCGAAAGGAACTCAAAGAGAAACAGGTTATGATTTCAGGAAATAGCGGAGTTGGAAAGACAACCTTGGTGAATTCATTGGATCCAACTTTAACGCTACGGACAGGAGAAATTTCAAAGGTTCACGAGCAAGGAAAACACACCACTACTTTTGCAGAAATGCACAGCTTAGCAAGTGGCGGTTATATTATTGATACCCCTGGAATTCGTGCTTTTGGCGTAATTGATTTAGAGAAAGAGCACATGGCACACTATTTTCCGGAAATGAGAAATCTAATTGGCGCTTGTCGTTTTCACAATTGTCTGCACTTAAATGAACCAAATTGTGCTGTAAAAGACGCTGTAGAAAAAGATGAGATATCCTTTTCTCGTTATCAAAGTTATTTAGATTTAATGTACGAAGATCCAAGTGACCCTCACCGTAGAAAGACATTTGCATGAGGATAGTAATACAACGTGTTAGAGAAGCATCCGTAAAAATAAACGATGAAATTGTAGGAGAAATACAACAAGGACTTCTTGTTTTACTAGGAATTGAGCATGATGATTCCCAACTTGATGCTGATTATTTAATTCAAAAGTTAATACATCTCAGAATTTTTGGCGATGAAGAGGGGAAAATGAATCTTTCTGTCTCCGACATTTCTGGCGGCTTGCTTATTGTAAGTCAATTTACATTATTTGCAGACACAAAAAAAGGAAATCGACCAAGTTTTATTCGTTCGGCAAGACCAGAACAAGCAATTCCTTTGTATGATTATTTCCTTTCTCAACTTAACAAATCATTTAGCGGAAAAATTGAGAAAGGTGTTTTTGGCGGAGACATGCAAGTTGAACTTATCAACGATGGACCAGTAACGATTATTATGGATTCTAAGCATTTATAAGAATCTTTTTTTTTAATTTTAGACATGAAATATTTTATTTTAATTCTTTTATTTGCCTTTGTTTCTTGTGAAACAGAAACAAGACCTTCTTCAATAATTGATAAAAGTAAAATGATCGATATAATGGAAGAGGTATTAGTTCTCGAAACATACTACCAGTCGCTTCCGGGAAATCCAGCAACAAACAAACATGCCTTAGACTCAACTGTTAATCTTGTGTTTAAGAAATCTGGTATTACAAAAAATAATTTTGAAGAAAGCTATCGATTTTATTCTTCAGATCTTGCAGAATTTAAGAAAATGCAAGCTGAAATCATGGAAAAATTAGAAAAGAAAGCCCTTTAATTTTATAATTCAATCTGCTGTGCATTTATCTCCTCTCCTAAAAACTGCGAAGCTTTCTTGTTGAAAATAATGGCGTTTTCAGTTGTTCGGTAGCTGCATGTTCCTCCTCTAGAAATACGTACTTCCATGTCTTTGTTTCGGTCTAAATAAAGACTTAATTTTTCTGCAACTATAGGTCCTTGAGAAATAACCTTAACTTTTTCTCCAACTATTTTTTGAATTTGTTCTTGAAGAATAGGGTAATGTGTGCAAGCTAATATAATAGTATCAATTTTGGGATCCATGAGCATGAGTTTCCGAACATCATCTTCGATAAATAGTTTCCCTGCAGAGGTTTGGTGAACATCATTTTCAATTAATGGAACCCACATGGGACAAGCGTGTTGAGATACAATTATTTCTGGGGCATACTTTTGTAATTCAATCCTATATGAATCAGATTGTATTGTTCCAATAGTCCCTAAAATCCCTACATGTTTAGATGCTGTAAGAAAACCGATTTCTTCAGCGCTTGGTCGGATAACGCCTAAAACGCGTTTTGTTGGATCAATCTTTTCTAAATCTTTTTGCTGAATTGTTCTCAAGGCTTTTGCTGATGCTGTATTGCACGCTAATATTACCAATGGGCAACCTTGAGAAAAAAGATAATTTACTGCTTCCAAGGTGAAATCATATACTAATTCAAAAGACCGATTTCCATATGGCGCTCTTGCATTGTCTCCAAAATAGATGAAATCATAATTTGGCAACGATTTTCGTATCTCAGAAAGAACGGTTAAACCACCATATCCAGAGTCAAAAATTCCAATAGGAAAATCATTTTTCATAGAGTAAAACTAAATAAAAAAAGGCAACCGATAGATTGCCTTTTACGAAATCAAAAAATTATTTATTTATTTTTAATGGCTTCTGCATCTAGTCGTAATAGTTCAATCATTACTTCTGCTGTACAGTCAATTCCGCCTTTAGAATAAAGAGTTGCGCTTTCATCAATAATGTAACTCATTTTCTTCCGATCTGCAACGATTTCTATTGCTTTTGTAATTCTGTCTAAAATAGGCTTGTTGAGTTCCTCATTGTAGATTTGCATTCCTTTTTCTAATTCTTGCTGCCGTGACTCTAATTCTTGCTGCTTACGCCCCAATTTTTCCTGCTCCATTTTTAAAAGAACAGGGGATAAATCTTTTTCTTTCTGCTGAAAAATTACATATGCTGCTTCAAATGCTTTATTCATTTCTTGCAGTTCTTTCATGCCTTCTAATTTATAAGCATCAAGTTCCTTTATTGCTTGTTTTCGTGATTCAAGGGTGTCTAATAGATTTTGAGAATTTACATGCCCGATTTTTGACTGAGCAAAAGAGCTAGCGGCGATAATTAAAGAGATTGCAATTAAGATGTTTTTCATATTATTTTATATTTATTTATTTATTCCCATTTCTTCCAACACATCATCGCTGATATCTGATTCCTTTGTAGCATATACCAAATTGCTTTGGTTTGCTTTATCAAATACAAACGAGTAACTATCGCGTTTTGCAATTTTTTTCATTGCAGTAAATATTCGGTCTTGTATTGGCTTTACTAATTCTTGTCGTTTTTGAAAATAGTCACCATTTGAACCAAAATGCTGTGTTTGTAGTTCAATGGTTTCTTTTTCAAGTTTGTCTATTTCACTTTTTCTTTTTTCCTTTTCTTCAGCGGGAAGTAGAACTTCCTCACGATCAAAATTTGCTTTTTTTGCTTTTATTGCAGCATAGCGATCTTCAACTTCTTTTGTCCATTTTGTCGCTAAGCCATCTAATTTTTCTTTTGCTTGAACATACTCAGGAACATTTTTTAAAATATATTCCGAATCGATATAAGCAAACTCTTGTCCATTGACTAAGTTTACGCCAAGAATAAAAAACAAAAAGAAAATGTATTTTAACATAGTTTATTTTAGTTTGTAAAGAACGGCGAAGATAAACAATTATTGTTGAATTCTTCTACAGTTCTCCCAAGTTCATGCCAATGGAAAAACTTAATTTTGGATAATAACCTTTTGTCCCAATGGATTGATCGCTCGCGCTTCCATAACCAGAAGACCATGTATTAAGTTTATCAAACCCTAATCCATAATCTAACCCGAGCATTCCAAACATTGGTAAGAAGACCCTGATTCCAATTCCTGCAGTGCGCTTTACATTAAAGGGGTTGAATTTATCAAAAGTAGGGAAAGTGTTGCCCCCTTCTAAAAATGCTAAAGCGAAAAATGTAGCTTGAGGATTTAAGGAAATCGGATATCTCAATTCTATGGTGTATTTTGCTACAATTGGATCTCCACCAGCAGAAGATATTGATTGATCTTCATAACCTCTTAAAGCAAGAATTGAAATTCCTCCTATTTGGTTAACTCCAGAAAGTCCGCTTCCACCCATTGAATATCGTTCAAATGGAGACACGCCTTTTGCTTTATTATATGCTCCGAGATACCCCATTCCAAAACGAGACATCAAAATAAGCTTTTTATCCTTACTCAGAGGCAAAAACCATTCAGCTGTAAATTTTAAACGATAATATTCCAAGTATTTATATCTCTCTTGTGGGGAAAGTAAAGAATAATCCTTACTTGTTAGTGAAGAATATGGAAGTGTCGCTTTTGACAAAAAAGTAAAATTTGAGCCACTTTGTGGATAGGTTGGGGCACTAACAGAAGAACGTTGAATTGTATATTGCAAAGAAATATCATTTGCAATCCCTTTTGAAAAAACCGGGAAGCGCGTGTCATTAACTACATCATAATATTTATATCCTAATTCTATATATGTTGAAAAATAATCATCGGGCCATTTATTTCTTTTACCAATTCCTAATCCAACTCCAGAAATAGATAACCCGGCATATCCATCTTCTGACCGAAGTTTACCATTTGAAGAAAGTGCTGTATGATTTATTGAAAACGATAAGGAGTTGGGTTTTTTGCCCCCTAGCCAAGGCTCAATAAAAGAAAAAGTATAGCTTTGATAAAATCTGCCATTAGATTGGGCGCGCAAGCTAAGCCGCTGCCCATCTCCTCCTGGCAAGGGCGACCAAGCACTTTTCTTAAAAAAATTACGAGTTGAAAAATTATTAAATGTTAAGCCAAGTGTTCCAATAATTCTGCCTGACGAAGTTGGACCAGCACCTCCGTAGCCTCCTGAAAGTTCTATTTGATCAGAATTTTTCTCCTCAACAACATATTCAATATCAACTGTCCCTTTACTTGGATTTGGCAATGGATTCACCTGAAATGCTTGTTCATTAAAATAACCAAGCTGCGCTAATTCTCTTTGAGTTCGCATGATATCTCCTTTATTAAATAAATCTCCAGGTTTTGTCCTGATCTCCCTGAGAATTACAAAGTCATTTGTTTTTGTGTTACCCTTAATTGTTATTGTTCCATTTCGAGCTTCTTTACCTTCAATAATTCTAATTTGATAGTTAATCATATTTTGGTTAACGTTAATTTCGACTGGCATGACTTGGAAAAATAAATATCCCTGATCCATATAAAGAGAGTTAATATCTCTACCGTCTCCTGAGCCGTTCAATCGTTGCTCAAATAAATTACGGTTATATAAATCCCCCTTTTTAATTCCTAAAACAGTATCTAAAAAACTAGATCGGTATTTTGTATTTCCAAGCCATTCAATATCACCAAAATAATATTTCTCACCTTCAGTTATATTAATTTCTATCATTAGATTTTTGGAATTTAGTTGATACACTGTATCAAATGAAATACTGGCATCTCTTAATCCTACTTTGTTAAATTTTGCTAAGAGCGATATCTTATCTTTCTCATAACTAGATTCTGTATATTTTGATCGCTTTATGATTCTTAATATCCCTTTTTGTTTTGTGTCTTTCATGGCCATCTTTAATTTCCATGTTGGGATTTCAGTATTTCCAGATAGTACTATTTCTTTTATACCAATTTTATTTCCTTTTTCAATTTTTATAATAAATATTTCAGAGGCATTTATAAGCGTATCTTTTACTCTTGAAATATCTACGGCGGCTTTAAAAAATCCTTTTTCCCTAAAATACCCTCTTATCTTGGTTTTGGTTTGAAAAACTAGATTTTCTGTAATGGTTTTCCCAGTAAATAATTTTATTTCTTCCCGTAATTTATCTGCATCTCTTTTGCCAATTCCTTTGAAACTAAACTTAGATAATTTCATTCTTGCCTCAACAGCAATTGTCAGGTAGACAACCCCTGCGATTTCTTTGGTGACGTAAATAGCGACGTTTGAAAAAATCTCCTCATTCCATAAATTTTTTATGGCATTTGAAATATCATTGCTCGGTAAAATAATTTTCTGTCCCTGCCTTAAACCTGCAATTAATCTTATTGCTTGATGATCAAAATTATCTGCTCCAGTTACACGAATAGGACCAAGTTCATATTCTTTTGGTTGGCTATAACTGAAATCTATATCTCCTACAGTTATTCCATTTTGTCCGAAAAGGAAAAATGAACTAAGGATATATAAGGACAAAATACACCTCATTTTTTTGCTTCTAGTTGAATAGAAAGTTTTCCAAATCGCCTTTCTCTATTTTGATATTCTATCACTGCACTAATCAAATCATTTCTCCTAAAATCTGGCCAATGCGTATCTGTAAAGTAAAGCTCTGCATATGCAATTTGCCAAAGTAAAAAATTACTTATTCTTCTTTCTCCACTTGTTCTAATAAGAAGTTCAGGATCAGGAATCCCTTTAGTTGAGAGATGCTGACTAACCAAGTCATCGGTAATTTCATTAGTAGTGAGAGTTCCATTATTTACAGCATGAGCAATAGATTTTATTGCCATTTTAAGTTCCCATTTTGCACTATAATTTAAGGCAAGAATTAATGTTAGACTGGTATTGTCTTGTGTTTCTATAATTAAATTTTTTAGACTTTCAGCACAATTTTCTGGAAGGCCGTCAATATCACCAATTATTAATATCCGCACCCCATTTTCCATAAGTTCAGGTGCTTCTATCGTAATGGATGCTACCAATAAATCCATTAATCCGTCAATCTCATCTTGTGGGCGACTCCAATTCTCTGTAGAGAAGGCATAAAGCGTTAAAAATTTAATCCCTAATTCTTTCGCTGTTTTAATGCTGCTTCTAACAGATTCTACCCCTTCACTATGTCCGAATAGTCGATTTTCTCCCCTCTCTTTAGCCCAACGACCATTACCATCCATTATTATGGCAAGGTGTTGTGGGATTTTTTCAGGAATTATATTTGCTATTAAATCAGTCATAAATTATCTGAGGATAACGAAAGTAACTAAATATTCTTGTCCAATCAACTAAATATTGTTTTTACAACAAAAATACATTTATGAATAGCGAGGCTTAAAATAGTATTTCGACGAAAGATAGTAAGGTTATTCAGCAAGAACAATTAGCTTATTGTCAATTAATTCAACCACGCCACTATTAATGGAAATTGAAATGTGATTAGCATCTATATGTTTAATCATAGTATTACTTCCAGACTCTTCAAATTTTTCTGCTAATTCCACAATAATTTCTCCTGTTATTAAGGAAGAAATAATTGAAGAGTGATTATTTAGGACTTGAAAAATTCCAACTTGCCCAGGAAATAAAACTGACACGACTTCTCCGTCAAATATTTTGTTCGTAGGCGTTATAACGTTTAATTCCATGATTTAGGCTTCAGCTAACATTTTATCTCCTGCAGCAATTACATCTTCAATTCCTCCTTTTAAATTGAATGCAGCTTCAGGATATTTATCAAATTTTCCGTCTAGGATGTCATTGAATGCTTTAATCGTATCTTGAATATCAACTAAAACACCTGGTATTCCCGTAAACTGTTCTGCAACGTGAAAGGGTTGAGATAAGAAACGTTGAACTCTTCGTGCACGATGAACAATTAACTTATCCTCTTCAGATAACTCGTCCATTCCTAGAATCGCAATTATATCTTGTAATTCTTTGTAGCGTTGTAGTGTTAGTTTTACACGTTGTGCACAATCGTAGTGTTCGTCACCAACAATTTCTGCAGTTAGAATCCGTGATGTAGAATCCAAAGGATCCACAGCGGGATAAATTCCAAGTTCTGCAATTTTACGAGAAAGTACTGTTGTTGCATCTAAGTGAGCAAAAGTGTTTGCTGGTGCCGGATCTGTAAGGTCATCCGCAGGAACATAAACCGCCTGAACAGAGGTAATTGAACCACTTTTTGTTGAGGTAATTCGTTCTTGCATTGCGCCCATTTCTGTTGCCAATGTTGGTTGATAACCTACTGCTGAAGGCATTCTTCCTAGTAAGGCAGAAACTTCTGATCCTGCTTGTGTAAAACGGAAGATGTTGTCAACGAAAAATAAAATATCTTTTCCTTGCTCTTCGCCGTCTCCATCTCTAAAATATTCTGCGATTGTTAAACCAGAAAGAGCAACTCGGGCACGTGCTCCAGGAGGCTCATTCATTTGTCCAAATACAAATGTCGCTTTTGATTCTTTTAAAACTTCTAAGTCTATTTTTGTAAGGTCCCAGCCTCCAGCCTCCATTGAGTGCATGAATTCATCGCCATATTTTATAATTCCAGACTCGAGCATTTCGCGTAACAAGTCATTTCCTTCTCTTGTTCTTTCTCCAACACCTGCAAAAACAGATAACCCTCCGTGTCCTTTTGCGATGTTGTTTATTAATTCTTGGATCAAAACTGTTTTTCCAACTCCAGCTCCTCCAAACAAACCAATTTTCCCGCCTTTTGCGTATGGTTCGATTAAGTCGATAACTTTAATTCCTGTGAGTAAAACCTCAGTTGCTGTAGAAAGTTGGTCAAATTTTGGTGCTTCACGGTGAATAGGAAGTCCACCAGTACTGTCCATAACATTTATTCCGTCGATTGCCTCGCCAACTACATTGAATAAGCGTCCTTTTATTTTATCTCCGGTTGGAACTTTTATAGCCATTCCGGTAGCAATCACAGGCATTCCGCGCATGAAACCATCAGTTGAGTCCATGGAGATTGCGCGTATAGAATTTTCGCCAATATGCGATTGCACTTCTAAAACAACCCTTGTTCCATCAGCTCTTCTTACTTCAAGCGCATCATAAATATTTGGTAGAGAGACTCCTATTTCAAATCGTACATCTACTACTGGTCCAATAACTTTTGAGATTTTTCCTTCAATAACTGACATCTTTACTATGGATTTTAATTTTGCGCAAAGATACATATTTTTTCAAGTGACTCATATTTTTGAGAAACTTTTTAAATCTTATTTCTGCATATTCTTTAGTAAAAATTTTACAGGGAAATACGAAAACAAAATACTGAGTGTACTCACTGAAATAAGTATCAAGAAAAAATCCTTAAGCGCTAATTTTACTGGAAATGGCATGCCAGCACCAGGTATCTGAAGTAAACCAAATTCTTGTTGCACTAAACAGACGGTATATCCAACGAGCAAGCCTAAAAGAATACCGGCTCCCGAAATCAACAAGCCCTCTAAGAAAAAGATTTTAAAAATATTCTTCTCGTTGAGCCCTATGCTTTGAAGGGTCTTAATATTTTCTTTTTTTTCTACAAACAACATTGTTAGAGAAGCAACTAAATTAAAAGATGCTAGAATAAAGATAAATATCATAATGAAAATAACTATTAATCTCTCTGACTTACTTGTTTTAAAAATCAACTCGTTTTTTTCATAATTTGTTTTTACAACAAAGTTATCTCCAACGATACCCATGATTTTAGTTTTCATTTCATCATTTGATATCTTGGGCTGCACATCAATATAAATATGAGAAAGTTCGCTAGAATAGTTTAACAAGTTTCGGGTATTTTCTAAGGGCCAGAGTATTTTTTCTTGGTTGATTTCAGTGTTGTAATTCATTATACCTGCTATCGCAATCTGTCCACTGTAAAATGGTGTTTTTCCAAATCGTATTTTTATGTTTCGTTTTGGTGCATAAATTAAAATTTGCTCGTGTTCACTTTGGAAGCCTTTTTTCGCGTTAAGCTTTTGCATAAGTTCCACTCCAATTATTCCATAAGCAGCGCCATTTTTTTCTTTAAATAATTCATTTCCTGCTAGTAAATGGGATTTAATTTTTATAGATTTTAGAAAATTACTTTCAACTCCTATTAAGGTTGCGTTTACCCATTTCTTTTCGTGCCTTAAAACGACAACTTCTTCAAGCCCTTTTGAAAAACTTGAAACCCCCTTACATTTTTTTATTTCGCGCCAATTAATTTCACGCTCATCAAATGTTTTTCTTTTTTTTGCTGTAATCGTTATATCCGGTTCAAATTCACTGTAAAGTGATTCAATCATTGTTTCTATTCCATTAAATGCTGAGAGCAAAATAATCAATGCGGCAGTTATTACAAATACACCAACAATAGATATTCGCGTAATTAAGGTAATAACATTCTTCTTTCTTGAAGAACGGAGATACCGAAACGCTATGTAAAAAGGTATATTTATGATTATTTTTTTAGAAGCTCATCAATTTTCATTGCATAATCAATAGAATCGTCAATATGGAAGGTGAGACTTGGTATTTTTCGCATATTTTTTAGCCGTTTCCCTATATCTAGTCTTACTTTGCCTTTATTTAAGTTTATATTTTCCAACACAGTTTGTTTATCCGGCCCGGTAAAAATACTGAGGAAACACCTTGCGTGAGAAAGATCAGATGTAACGCGCACTATTGTAACTGTAACCATTGCACCAAGGCATATTTCAGCACTGTGTCTTTGGAAAAATACAGCAAGCTCAGTTTGAATTACTGCCTCAATTTTATTTTGACGAATTGATCCCATAAAAACAAAGTTAAAGAATTTAGACGGATACAACTCTATATGCTTTGGAGTTGAGCGCATAATTGCAATAAACTCACATGCTAATTTAGTGATTACTCTCTTTTTCTTTCATTTTTAGGGATTAATGTATCTTTGCATCATGAATACCATTCGTCAAATTTTTAATTATTCGTTTAAGTATAAGAAGCTTGCTTTTTTAACTATAATTGGGAATTTACTTTTCACCTTTTTTAATCTCCTTTCCCTAGTTTTATTTATTCCTTTTTTACAACTTATTTTTAGTTCTGAAAAGCTGCAAACTGTAATCCCAAAGCCCAACTATTCTGGGGATATTTCCCTGTTGCCTGAGTTTATAATAAAGAGTTATAATTTCCAGATGCATGATATGGTTATTCACGACCCTAAGCAAGCATTATTTTCCGTTTGTATTATGGTATTCTCAGCTTTTTTTCTGAAGAATCTTTTCAGATACATGGCAATATGGTTTCAATCGGAATTGCGTTTTTCAGTTGTACGAGATGTCCGCGATGAATTATTTGAAAAATCCATTCACTTACCCTTATCTTTCCATACGCAAGAGCGAAAAGGGGATTTAATTTCTCGAATGAGTAGCGATGTTGGAGAAATAGAAAATGGCGTAGTTGCACTACTTGAAATACTATTTAGAGATCCCATCTCAATTTTAATACATATAGTTTCATTATTTTATATCAGCCCTACTTTAACTTTAGCATCTTTTTTCTTACTTCCTATTTCTGCATTTGTAATTTCTCGAGTAGGAAAAAGCCTAAAAAGAACAGCCCAACAAAACCAAGAACAGCTCGGCTTATTAATATCATCAATAGATGAAAGTTTAAGCGGGGTTAGAATTATAAAATCTTTTAATGCAAGTGGATTTATTTTTAATCTGTTTAAAAAACTAAACCTACGCCACCAAAAGTTACATACTAAAACCATGCGTAAAAAAGACGTTTCTTCTTTGTTAAATGAAACAATAGGAGCGGGTGTTATGATGTGCTTGGTTTGGTTTGGAGGGCAAGAGATTTTAGATAACACGAATAATGGCTTGACGGGAGAATTATTTTTAACCTTCATTATTATTTTTTCACAATTATTACGTCCAATTCAATCAATCTCTAATGGTATGGCATTAATGAATAAAGCTAAAGTTTCTTTAGATCGAGTGAATGAAGTGCTTCAGACAGATGAGAAAATCACAGAAAAACCAAATGCGAAAACGATTGTGGATTTTAAGTCAAAAATTAGTTTTGAAAATATTTCTTTCAAATATGCAGAAGAAACAATAATTTCTTCATTTTCTTTAGAGGTTAAAAAAGGAGAATTAATTGCTATTGTTGGTGAATCAGGAAGCGGAAAATCTACACTCATGGATTTACTCCCTCGGTTTTACGATGTAAATGAAGGGTCAATTCTAATTGATGAAGTAGATATTAGAGACTATAAAATTGCGGATTTAAGAGGATTAATTGGAATTGTATCTCAAGAGTCTATTCTGTTTAATATTTCCGTCTTAGAAAACATTGCTTTTGGAGACCCAAATCCAGATAGAAATAGAGTTATTGAAGCTGCTAAAATCGCAAATGCCCATGGTTTTATTTCCGATATGGATGAAGCTTATGATTCAATAGTAGGCGAGCGCGGTAATAAATTGTCTGGGGGACAAAAACAAAGATTAAGTATTGCTCGAGCGGTATATAAAAATCCAAAAATTTTAATTCTAGATGAAGCAACATCTGCTTTAGATACAGAATCAGAGATGTTGGTTCAAGAAGCTCTTGAAAAATTAATGCAAAATAGAACCTCTTTTGTAATTGCCCATCGCTTAAGCACAGTAAGAAATGCAGACGAAATAATTGTATTAGCAAAAGGAAAAATTATAGAACAAGGCAACCACGAGGATTTAATGAAAAAAAGAGGTGCATACCAGAAGTTTTGCACACTCCAAGGTTTGAAGTAATCTATAGCTTCTGAACATTATTAAAATACATTTGTTACATTTGCAACATAAAAAAAACAAAATGACTCTCCCTAAAATTACATTTTCTACTGAACAAGAAACTGACTTTTATAAAGTTCTTCGTTCTAGAGTAAACAATTATTTTAAAGAAAAACAAATTTCGCGTCACGCAAATGCTAATATGGTCTTCAAGACTATCTTTATGCTAGCCCTTTATTTAGTTCCTTTTGGCTTTATCCTATTTGCTGAATTATCAAATCCTGTGCATTACTTCATGTGGGTTTTAATGGGCTTTGGAATGTCAGGAATTGGTCTTTCTGTAATGCATGATGCCAATCATGGAGCGTATTCTAAAAATGAAAAAGTAAATAAATTTATTGGTAAAGTGATTTATTTTATCGGAGGAAGTGATGTGAATTGGCGTATTCAACACAATGTTTTACACCATACGTATACAAATGTTGCTAATATGGATGAGGACATTGAATCAATTTCATTTTTACTACGATTTTCCCCTCATACTAAAAGATACAAAATCCATCGTTTTCAATTTATATATGCTTGGTTTTTTTATAGCTTAATGACAATATTATGGTCTTCTACCAAAGATTTTAAGCAAGCCATTCGTTATAAATCTAAAGATTTAATCAAAACACAGAACTTAACATTCACAAAACACTTAGTTTCAATCATTATCACAAAATTATGTTATTACGGACTTTTTATTGTTACACCACTGGTCTTGTCTAATGCCCCTTGGTACTTAATTATTTCAGGATTAATAACAATGCATTTGATTTGTGGTTTGGTACTAGCAGCAATTTTTCAACCTGCACACGTTGTTCCTACTTCTGACTATCCTCAGCCAGATAGCACAGGAAATGTTGATGCTGATTGGGCAATTAGTCAATTATACAATACTACTAATTTTGCTCCAAAACATCCAATTTTTACTTGGTATGTAGGAGGTTTAAATTACCAAGTTGAACATCATTTATTTCCAAATATTTGCCATGTTCATTATCCAAATATTTCTAAAATAGTTAAGCAGACGGCTCTTGAATACAATTTACCTTATCATTCTTATAAAAACTTCACCTCAGCATTAAGAGCACATACTAAAATGCTTTATAATCTTGGGAAGTATGATGATGCCCCTGCTATACATTAATTTATTCTCTTGAAACTTTAGAGGATACCGGTTTTTTTGGTTTAAAAATTAATCCTTGTTAAAAATACGCTTTGATAAATATGTTTGGTGTGTTCGACTTTGCAAAACGCGATCTCAAGGGTCAGAACTTATTTCAAAAGGACAGATTAAGCTAAATTCTCAAACTACAAAGCCTTCAAAAGAAGTAAAGCTTAAAGATGTAATTTCACTCCACAAAAATAATTCAGTGTTCTCTTATCTTGTAATTGATTTGCTAGAAAAACGAACCAATGCAAAGCTTGTAGAAATTTTTTTAGAAGATATTACACCTTCGGAAGAGAAAGAGAAATTTAAAGCATATCAGCTAGTGCGGCAAATTTATCGGCAAAATGGCGACGGTAAACCCACAAAAAAAGACCGTCGAGATTTGGAGTCTTTTTTTGAAGATATTGATTAGAAACTTAAAATTTTTTAGTTTTTTTGAAAAAGGTCTCTTAAGCTTTAAAAGTCAATCTTTCCCCGATGATATCACTTACGATAATTCCATCTTTAAAAACAACATTACCATTTACAAATGTCTTTTCTATGGTATGTGAAAATTGTATTCCCTCAAAAGGCGACCAAGCACAAGAATACAAACAATTTTCCTTTGTAACGATCGGCGATTTCTCTTGGGAAATAACCACTAAATCTGCTTTATAGCCCTCTCGAATAAATCCCCTTTCCTTTATTCTAAATAAAATTGCAGGGGCATGACACATTTTTTCAACAACTTTTTCAAGACTTAGGGCACCTTCTTTTACTTTTTCTAACATTGCTAGTAGCCCGTGTTGCACCAATGGGCCTCCAGAAGGAGCATTAAAATAGGATTGATTTTTTTCTTGTAAAGTGTGTGGCGCGTGATCCGTTGCAATCACATCTATACGATTATCAAGCAAAGCCTTCCATATTCCTAAACGGTCGCTTTCTTTTTTTACTGCAGGATTCCACTTTATAAAATTTCCTTTTTCTGCATAATCTTTTTCTGAAAACCATAAATGATGAATACACGCTTCAGCAGTAATCTTTTTTTGCTCTAAGGGAATTGTATTTTCAAATAAATGGGTCTCTTTTTCTGTAGAAATATGCAAAACATGCAAACGACTACCATATTTCTTTGCTAGAGAAACTGCAAATTTAGATGACTTATAACACGCTTCTTCACTACGAATTATAGGGTGTTCTTGAATTGGAATATGTTCACCATAAATCAGCGTTGCTTTCTTTAAATTTGCTTGAACAGTGTTTTCATCTTCACAATGAGTTGCAATTAACATTTCCACTTGAGAAAAAAGTCCTTCAAGTGCTTTTTCATTGTCAACCAACATATTTCCTGTAGAGGAGCCCATAAAAACTTTAATTCCGCAAACATTTGTAGGGTTCGTCTTCAAAACCTCATCTAAATTATCATTTGATGCCCCCATAAAAAAAGAAAAATTAGCTATTGAGCTTTTTGAAGCTATCGCATATTTTTCTTCTAATAATTCTTGAGTTAATGCATTTGGAACTGTATTTGGCATTTCCATAAAAGAAGTTATTCCTCCGGCAACAGCTGCCCTAGCCTCAGAAAAAATTGTCCCCTTATGTGTCAGACCCGGCTCTCTAAAATGAACTTGATCATCAATGCAGCCTGGAATAATTAATTTTCCCGTTACATCTATTTCAACTGCCCCACAGTTATTTTCAAGGATCCCGCCAATTTTTTCAATTCTATCCTCTTTTATTAGAATATCAGAGGTAAATACTCGGCCTTCATTTATAATAGTTCCGTTTTTCAGTAGATAATTCACAATTTCAATTTTTTCATTTTCCAAACACCAAAAATTGCTTCTTTAAAAATTCCAGTGCTCATTTTGGAAGTGCCATGAAGGCGGTCCACAAAGACAATTGGCAATTCTCTCACTTTAAAACCATGTTTTAGCGTAGCATATTTCATACAGATTTGAAAGGCATAGCCTTTAAAGGGATTATTTTTTAATTGAATTGTTTTAAGAACATCTTTATGGTAACACTTGAAACCAGATGTTGTATCGCGAATATTTATTAATAAAATTAATCGGACATAAACACTTGCAAAATAGGACATTAGAATGCGTTTCATAGGCCAATTTTTTACCCCTCCTCCCTTACAATAGCGCGATCCTATCGCAAGTCCTACACCTTCAATACACGCCTGTCTTAAGTCTTTTAAATATTTTGGATTATGAGAAAAATCGCAATCCATCTCAAAAATATAGGTGTATTCATTTTTTAATGCCCACTCAAAGCCATGAAGATAAGCAGTTCCCAAACCCATTTTAGAACTTCTTTTTTCTAAATGTACAAGTCCCGGGAATTTTATTTGCAATTTTTCTATCTCTTGAGCCGTTCCATCTGGTGAATTATCGTCAACAAAAAGAATATGGTAGCCCTCTTTTAAACCTACTATTTCCTCTGTAATTAATGAAACATTTTCAATTTCATTGTATGTTGGAATTATAATTAATGTGTCGACTAGCATCTTAAAAACGAAGTTAAGCAATAAAGATCAAAATATATTATGACCATAGCTTTTAAAAAATGATAGAGGCACAAAAAAGCCCGATTTTAAAAAAATCGGGCTTTTTTTTAAAATATATTAAAAGATTAAGCTTCTTCTGAAGTTGCTTCTTCCTCACTAGGCTCAGGGCTAGTTGTAGAATTCTCAGTATTTTCTGCCGCCTCGCTAACTTCTGCTGCAACAGCCACTTCTTCTTCACTCTCGCCTTCAGCTTCTTCTCCTTTAACCGCTCCACGAGCCATTTTTACAGAGACAACAACTGCATTTGCAGGGTCTAGAAATGTAATTCCTGGTATATTTATACTATTTACTCGGATAGCACCACCAATATTTAATGTAGAAATATCTAGTATAATTGCTTCTGGTAAATCTTTGGAAAGACCAACACATTGTAGGCTCCTAAAAACAAGCATTAATTTTCCTCCAGCCATAACACCAGGAGAAGAACCAACAAGTCTAACAGGTAATTTTATACGAATCGTTTTAGTTTCGTTTAATTCTAAAAAGTCTACGTGTTGTATGGTATCTTTTGTAGGATGTTGCTGTAATTCTTGGATAATTCCAACTGCAGTTTTTCCATCAATATTTAACTCAACTTGGTAAACATCTGGAGAATATACGATTTTTTCAATCGCTACTTGCTTTACAGAAAAATGTGTCTGTTGACCCTGTCCGTAAAGTACACAAGGAACCAGTCCCGCAGTGCGCAGACTCGAAGCATCCTTTTTCCCTACGTTCGCTCTAAGCGAACCGCTCAATTGTACTGTTTTCATTTATATTTAATTTTAAGAGATTACAAAATGTGAACTAATTGATTCGTTATTTACCAATCTTTTGATAACATCCGCAAACAATTCTGAAACAGAAACGACTCTGATTTTAGAATTCTGCTTCATCAATGGAATTGTATCAGTAACAATTAGTTCCGTTAATTTAGAGTTTGATATTCTATCATATGCAGGACCACTCAAAACTGCATGTGTACAAAAAGCCCTAACGCTTTTAGCGCCTTTTTCAATTAATAAATCTGCAGCTGTAGTAAGTGTGCCAGCCGTATCACACATGTCATCAATAATAATAACATCTTTGCCCATAACTTCTCCAATGACAGTCATTTCTGCAATCTCATTGGCTTTCTTACGGTTTTTATGACAAAGAACCAATCCGCAGTTTAAATTCTTAGCATAGGAATTAGCTCTTTTAGCTCCACCAACATCAGGTGCAGCAACAACTAAATTATCAGTATTAGTAGTAGATATTTCCTTTAAAAATAATGTGGAAGCATATAGATGATCTACTGGAACCTCAAAGAATCCTTGAATTTGATCTGCATGTAAATCCATTGTAATAACACGATCAACTCCTGCAGCCATTAGCATGTTTGCAATTAATTTTGCGCCAATTGCAACTCTAGGTTTGTCTTTTCGATCTTGTCTTGCAAAGCCAAAATAAGGTATTACAGCAATAATTTTTCTTGCTGAAGCCCTTCTTGCTGCGTCTACTAATAAAAGAAGTTCGAAAAGATTTTCAGTGGGAGGCATCGTTGATTGTACAATAAATACATCTTGCCCTCTAACTGTTTCTTCAAATGAAGGCTGGAATTCCCCATCACTAAAGACAGTAACTTTAACATCTCCAAGTTTTCCACCAAAATTTTTGGCAATATTATTCGCCAATTTTAAAGATGCCCTACCTGAAAATATTTTTACGCCCACTTTTTTTTTCTTAATAAGGTTGCAAAATTAAGGTTTTTATTTTTTATAAAAAAATCATAGTCTTAATAAGCTTTTAAATAAGAAAAAGTAATACTTGAGTTTTGGACAATTAGACTAATTTTGTGGTGATGTCAACCAAAAAAACCATTCCTTATTCTCTCTTTGGGCGCTTAATTAAGTATGCCCTTCCGTACAAATACTTTTTCGGGATTTCCGTCATTTGTATCCTTTCCTTATCAATTTTAGGACCTTTGAGGCCATATATTATTGGAGATATGGTTGACAATTACATTATCAAAAGTCAAAATCAAAATAAATTACTCTTTTGGTCAATGATTGTAGTTCTAATTTTGACATTGGAGGGAATTTTACAACTTTGCTCTACGTACATATCTAATTTATTAGCGCAATCTGTCATTCGCGATTTACGAAAAAAGATTTTCCAGCATTTGTTATCATTTCGTATGCGTTATTTTGATAAAAATCCAGTTGGAGCTATGGTTACACGTGTTGTTTCAGATCTTGAAGCGATAACGGAGGTATTTTCCGCAGGGATAATGGAAATTGCTGGAGACATTATTTCATTGTTTTTTATTCTAACGCTAATGTTTATTACAAACTGGCAACTTTCTTTAATGACTTTAATCCCAATTCCATTTTTATTAATTGCTACCCGCATTTTTGCGCGCGCTATGAGAGACTCTTTTAAGCTTGAGCGACAGCAAGTAACGCGGCTAAATACATTTGTTCAAGAACGCTTGACTGGTATGTCGATTGTACAGCTTTTTAACAGGCAAAAGAAAGAGTTTGAAAACTTTGAAGAGATAAATAAAGGCCATAGACAGGCACATGTAAATGCAGTTTGGGCAAATTCTATTTTTTTCCCAATAGTTGAGCTTTTATCTTCCTTATCTATTGCCTTTCTTTTAGTTTGGGGAGCACTTAACGTAAGTGGAAAAACACAAGTAGAGATTCGCTTAATGTATGGGCAGATAATTGCTTTTACTTTATGGATTTACCAACTTTATAGGCCAATTCGACAGTTAGCAGATAAATTTAATGTTTTACAGAGAGGAACCGTTCGAGCAGAACGTATTTTTGATGTTTTAGATGAAGAAGAAAATGTACAAACAAAGGGTTCAATTGCTAAGCTTGACTTTAACCAAGCGATTATCTTTTCGAATGTTTATTTCGGGTATGATTCAAAAAATAGTATACTAAAAAACGTTAACTTAGAAATAAAGCCAGGAGAAACACTCGCTTTTGTTGGTGCAACAGGTGCAGGAAAATCTACAATCGTAAATCTTTTAGGACGTTTTTATGAATATGATAAAGGTATAATTTCTATTGGCGGTATAAATATTAATGAAATAGACATTGCTTACTTGAGAAGTAATATTGCAATTGTTTTACAAGATGTTTTTCTTTTTTCAGACTCTGTACACAACAACATTACATTAACGGATGAAAATATTAGTAGAAACCAAGTAATAGAAGCAGCTAAAGCAGTTGGCGCACATGATTTTATCATGCAGCTACCAGGAAATTATGATTATAAAATTGGCGAAAGAGGTGGCGTTCTATCCGTAGGTCAAAGGCAATTACTCGCATTTATTCGTGCTTATGTATACAATCCACATATATTAATTTTGGATGAAGCTACATCAAGTGTTGATAATGAATCGGAAGAATTAATTCAAAAAGCAACTGCAGCACTTACTAAAGGTAGAACTGCTATTGTCATTGCGCATCGTTTGTCCACAATACAAAAAGCAGATAGAATTGTTGTATTAGAAAAAGGTGAAATTGTGGAACTTGGAAGCCATAAAGAGCTTCTGAAAAAAAATGGTGCTTACCGTAAATTAAATGAAATGCAGTTTTTTGCAAGAAATTTAGAATAATAAATAGTGTCTATTTAACCATTACCGAGCTTTTATTATTTGAAAACATGAGATAAAATCTCCATTACTAACTTAAATAATAATTCAAACCTATCAAATTATAATTAGTAGCTGTAAATTATATAAAAGGGATTGAAATTCAGAGATATACAAATTATATTTATTATAAATTATAAAAAATGAAGCCTCTTTCATCTTGGCTATCTGAACCAATGACTATTGCGATTGCAACTATTGCCTTTTTGGTATTGATGGTTCTATTCATGATTAAAAACACGAATAAGAAAGATTAGTATTGCCTTAGTTATTTTTCTTGTTAATCACTGCGACAACTTCTTGTCAACCTTAATTTTTAATCAAAAAACTCTCGTTTTTCCCCATTTAAGTTTGTAATTTGTTGTGCAATAGAAATTTTAAACTAGAACTTTTGAATGAATCTTTTGTTAACTAGAATCAGTATTTTTGCATTAATTTTTAAAAATGATTAAAACAGACATAATTATTATTGGCGCAGGGCCAGTTGGTTTATTTACAGTTTTTGAAGCAGGCCTTCTAAAATTAAAATGCCATTTAATAGATTCCTTGCCTCAAGCTGGAGGACAGTGTTCTGAAATATATCCTAAAAAACCAATTTATGATATTCCGGGTTTTCCAACTATTCTTGCTGGTGAGCTTGTTGATAATTTAATGGAACAAGCCGCACCTTTTAAACCGGGATTTACGCTGGGAGAGGCAGCTCTTTCTGTTGAAAAAGATAAGGAGAACCAATTTATCGTAAAAACCGAAAAGGGCACTGAGCACTCTGCTCCTGTCGTTATTATTGCTGGCGGACTTGGTGTTTTTGAGCCGCGGAAGCCACCGATTGAGAATTTAGCAAATTATGAAGATAAAGGAGTTGAATACATTATAAAAGACCCCGAGTTTTATAGGGATAAGACCTGTGTTATTTCTGGAGGCGGTGATTCTGCATTGGATTGGGCTTTTTTTCTAGTTGATCAGAAAATTGCCAAAAAAGTCACTTTGGTCCACCGAAGTAGCTCTTTTAGAGGGCACCTTGATTCAGTGCAAAAAATAATCAATCTTGCGGAAGCTAATAAAATCGAATTAATTACAGAAGCAGAGGTAATTGATTTGGAGGGCACAAATCACTTAGAACGAATAGTTGTAAAACATCAAACCATAGGAAATAGAACAATAGAAGCAGACCATTTCATACCTCTTTTCGGTTTAAAACCTAGCCTTGGTCCGATTGCAGATTGGGGCTTAGAAATAGAAAAAAATGCAATCAAAGTAGACCCTAAAGACTATTCAACTGCTATTCCTGGAGTTTATGCGGTTGGAGACGTAAATACGTATGAAAATAAGTTGAAACTCATTCTTTGTGGCTTTCATGAGGGAACAATGGCTGTTCAGTCAGCATTTGCTAGAATATACCCAGATAAAAAAAATATCTTGAAGTATACAACTGTAAATGGAATACATGGGTTTTAAGTAAAATAATTACCAAACTTAATAAGTAGTTTTAACCTTTATTGACTTTATGAAGAGATTCAGAATAAATGCGGTTATTATTTTAGGAGTGCTTTCTTTGTCAAGCATCTTGCTAGTTCAATTACTTTGGGTCCGAAAAACAATTGAAATTCAATCAACTAGTACTGCAATCCAACAAAAATCTGATAGTTTAAATTTGAAGGAATTCTCAGAACAAACAAACTTAGCATTGAGAAATGTTTTGAATGTTATCTCCAATGCAATAGAAGATAGCTCAGAGCATTATGGCGCGATTAAGCAGTTAAACGTAAATCAATTTAAAGTAGATATAATACAAGAACTTGATCCCTATTATTTAGAAACATTATTAAAAAAAGCGCTTTACAATCAAAATATTCACGAAGATTTCACTTTTGGTATATATGATTGTTTTACCAATCAATTAACTTTTAGTAAACTATATAAATTTACCGATGATTCCTTATATACATTAGTTAACAACAATATAATTGGTTTGGATTCTGCGCGATTAAAATTAAAAAATGATGGTCATTATTTCACTGTTTTTTTCCCAAATGTCCAAAATAAGCTTCCTCAAAACACTGTTTTTCTGTCTCCATGGATTTATATATCAACAATCGTGTTCTTAGTTTTAATTTTTTTCGGGTTTAGTTTAGCTACTATTATTAAGCAAAAAAGATTATCAGAAGTGATAACAGATTTTATAAATAATATGACGCATGAATTAAAAACTCCAATTGCAACAATTAGTTTGTCTAGTGAAATGATTATGCGACTAGAGACCGATGATGATTTAGAAAAAGCTAAAAAGTATGCCGGAATTATTTTTAAAGAAAATAAAAGATTAGAAACCCAAGTTGAAAGGGTGTTAAATATTTCTACTTTAGATACAGAAAACACCACCTTAAATAAAAAATCATTAGATTTTCATGAGCTCCTTGTTGAAGTTAAAGATACTTTTGATTTTAATCAATTGGCAAATGGCGGAAAAATATTAATTGAAAACAATGCAAGTGTTTTTACAATTCAAGCAGATCCTATTCATATTACTAATGTAGTTTATAATTTACTAGATAATGCTGTAAAATACTGCACTACAAAACCATTCATATCGATTACAACAAAAAATGAGCGAAATTATTTAGTTATTGAAATTAAAGATAATGGAATAGGTATTCGGAAAGAGGATCTAAAAATGATTTTTGATAAGTTCTATAGAGTTTCAACAGGAAATATTCACGATATAAAAGGATTTGGTCTTGGATTGTTTTATGTTAAACTAATTATTAATGAGCACAATGGATCTCTAGATGTTAGAAGTAAGGTTGGAGAAGGAAGTACTTTTATAATTAAACTTCCTCATTGATTTTTTAAAATCATGCTTAATTTAAAATACCCCAAAAATTTCTTTGTTAAGTTTTTATTACCCAAAGTTTAATCATTTGTAATTTTTTTATGATTTTTTTTAAAAAAGTTTTTTTTTCTAAATTTTTAATTTATATTTGTTAAGTGGTTTTTTTAATCGCCAAATTGTAATTAGATTCCTAAACATATTTTTAATTTTAAAACCAAAAACAATGAAAAATCTTTATCAAGTTCGAGATTTAAACTCTAAATTCTCATTTCAAGTAACACTATTATCTTTATTTATGTTTTTGTTATCGTTTAGCTCGATGGCTCAGGAACAAATTACAATGTCTTTAGAGTGGTTAAGTTCAACACCAACTACAGCAGATTTTCAAGTTAGATTAACAAATACCGGAAATCTACCTGTTAAATTTAATAGTGTTATTGTTCGTGGTAAGCATGCTGAAAATTTAATAACTCAAGGCGCAACATTATCTTGGACAGCTTTAAATAATAACACAAATTCATCTTGGAATAATTGGCCAAATTTTACAAATGTATTACCATATAAAGTTGATAAACGAATGCTAAATTATTCGTCAAATGTTAAATTTTTTGATTCTGAAACTGCTCCTTTAATCCCTACTGGTGATGGTATAGTTGTAGGATCTTTTAGATTAACTGTTACAGGTGGAACATGGTCTCCAAATGCTGATTTTGCCTTTGATTTTGAACCTACTGCCGCTGTTATAGGCTATGTAGATGGCGCTACATACGTTGCAAGTTTAGCTACTCACGGAAGTAACATTATTTGTCTTGTTTCAGGTATGTCTCAATTAGGAGTTGCTGAAAATTCAAATTTAGGGTTTAGTGTATATCCAAATCCTACTAATGGTAAATTTAATATTACTCTACCTTCAAACATTAAAGCTAATGTTTCTGTAGTTGATGCAGAAGGGAAAGTAATTTTAGAGAAAAATAATTTATCTAATGGTGCTTTAATGAATTTAGGCAACGTAGCTCCAGGAGTATACTTAGTAAATATTTCTTCTGAAAATGAAGTTCAAACTATAAGAATAGTGAAAAACTAAATTATTTATTTTTTTAAAAGGGTTGTGAGAGCAACCCTTTTTTTTTGCAAAAAAACTTAGATTTATTAAAGTTTAAAATTGATTTTTATTTTCTTACTACTATTTTAATTTGAATTAAAATTAACTGTGAATTATTATCAAATGAAATTCACAGAAATCGCAACTTTAATTTTCTTGTATTCTTTGTTTAAAAGAGCCATATTGTATGGTAATAATAAAGAATTCTAAATTAACGTTGAATTTCTCAAAAGTATTCTCTCTAATTAAATTAATAATTCAATAGATGGAACAACAAGCTATCCTTAACAATTAATGCGGAACTGCTGAGGAATTATCTAATGATGATCAAGTTAGAAAAGTATATTTAGGACAAAAATTTGTTCTAAGGAAATAAATCAACGAATTAAATTTACGTGACCTGTAACTTCAATTTTCTTCTGTTCCTGTTCACAAGAGCGATATTGTAGATCATAAGCGTAGATTCCGTCTTGACATAGAATTTCTCCAAAGTGCCCGTCCCATCCAATTGAATAATCATTAGATTCGAAAACAAGCTCACCCCAACGATTGAAAATTCTTAACTGCCATTCAAAAATCTCAAAGTCTGTTATTGGCCTAAATAGTGTATTGTGCTCGTCCTCGTCTGGCGTGAAAGTATTTGGAATATATAAAGAGGTGGGCTCAATTATTACTGTGAGAATCATGGTGTCCTTACAGCCGTATTGATTTGTAACAATTTGAATTGGATAGTCTGAACCTGTATTAGTATAATTGTGAGAAAAATTTGCAGCGCTTGAAGTAAATCCATTATTATCAAAATTATAATAATAAGAACTAGCACCTTGAGATAAATCGGTAAAAGTGATTAATGCGTCACATATATCTGTTTGCTCTGGTGATACGGAAAAACCAGCTACTGGCCTGGGGTAAACGTTAATAATGTCCTGCTGAAGCATATAAAGTGTATCAATACAACCCGCTAACGTAATCATTGTCAATCCAACACTGTAATTTCCAACAGTCGTGTACAAATGTCCGGGATTAAGATCAGTCGAAGTACCTCCGTCTCCAAAATCCCAAGTATATAAAACGGGAGAATCTGCTTGACTTAAGTTAACAAATTGAGCAATAGAAGGAGCACAAAGTAAACTATTTATATAAGCGAAATTTATTTCTGGTGAGCCATATACAAAGACATTTGAATAAACAGTATCGATACAATCTTCAAAAGCTCCAATAAGCATTACATCTTGATTACCCGGAACAAGAAATTGAACACCAAAAACATCAATAGTATTTGCTGAATTTGGTAGTGAATTTGGACCAAAATTCCATGAATATTGTGTAGATGGTGGCCCTGAAACACTTGCATTAAAATCATATAATTCTAATAAGCCACATAAGGAATCTGAATGCACAAAAGACATCACAATGGATTCGTTTAAATTAAAAGTTAAGCTAGCTGTATTTGTACAACCTGGAATATTGCTAGTTACTAATTGAACAGTATAATTCCCTGCCTGCGGAAAGGTAAAGGATGGTTGCGAAAGTGTACTTTGGTCTAATGTCGTTCCTGCAACACCAAAATCCCAATTATATGAAAGAGTATTGCTTGCATTACTTTGAAATTGAACCGTTAAGCCAGAACATTCAATCTCAGGGGGTAAAATAATAGATCCAATAGGAGTATCAACGATAAAAATTGAATCCACAAAACTACTTTGGCAAGCTCCATTATTCCCATTTAATAAAACAGCATGGTAACCAGGAGTTGAAAAATTTACATTTTGAACATTTATACTTGTTGGATTTTGAATCGATGCAGAAGCATCAAAACTCCAAGAATAAGTTGCATTTGGATGCGATGTTTGACCACTGAAATCAACAGCATTATTTGTAATGCATATAGAATCCATGGCTGTCCAAGATACAACAAAAGGAATATCGACAATAATATCCATATAAGCTGTATCTGTGCAAGGCATTCCGGGGTTAACAATTAAGCGTGTTGTATAATTTCCAGGTCCAGGGAAGGTATACGATGGAGAAAACAAGGAGCTTACATCAGAGTTTGACGCTAAATTTCCGAAATCCCAAGCATATGTGGAGCCCCCAAAAGAGTTGTTAACGAAATTTACATTTAAACCTTGGCAATAAGAAATAAAAGTTGGAAGCTGTTCTTGCGTTGGTAAAAGAGCTTGTAATGTAATGTTGCAGTTAAATACGCGGAATAAAAAATCTCTAACTGTTTCTCCTATCAATACCCCATTTCTATATTCCTGTACTCTTACTCCTACGACAAACAGACCAACCATACTAGGTGTTACATTTAAAATTCCTGTGCTAGCATTAATTGATGACGTGGAACCTGCACCCATTGGATTCAATGCCGAGTAGGTGGCATCCCATTGAACAGGAATATAAGGAGGAGGCGGAGCTTGATTTGGCATAGGATTTACAGAATTTGCTCCTGCAAATGGCGTTACTAATGAATAGACTAGTTGATCACCATCTGGATCTGTTGCAACATGGTTAAAAGTCAACTGTTCGGTATTACACAATAAAATTGGGGGATAATTCGTAAATCTTGGGCTGCTATTAACAGTAAAACCAGTTTCGGATCCCGGAACATGCGTAGTTAGTGTAATTCCAGTGTCGTCAGGGTTAACCAAATTTGTAATATTTGGCCCCCGACAACATCGTTGATAGGAAACATTATATCCACCTAATACTGGTGGTAAAGTAACTACAATAGTATATATAGCGCGTTCAACACATATATTTGAAGGTGGAGTAGCACAGGGGTTATTGAATGTATTTGGGAGAATTATACTTCCTGGAAATGGGACGTCTAAATTTTGAAATACAGCGCCATTTGCAAGAAAAATTGTAAGTGCAAGTGGGTCGTCATAAGCTGCTCCTGTTGAATTACAGTCGCGATATAGTGTGATAAAAAACCGATATTGGTTATTGCCTAAATAATTATAATAAATGTCTCCCCCAATAATATGGGAGGCCTTGGCTTGAAAGCTTATAAATAATAGGAAAATAAAAAATATTCTTTTCATTGAAATAACTAACGTAAAATTAAGCTAAACGTTGGGTCTTTTTATTAGAAATAGTATTAATAAATAGTATTTTTATATGTGAATCCACAAAATTCTATAATTTTCTGCCCATTTACAATTTTTCCGCTTCCTTCAGAAAGGAATTTAATTTTTTTTGAAAATAGTTTATCTGCAGCACTTTCATAATAGTCTTTTCTTGTTGGGTGTTCAGGATAACAAATATTAAATAGTTCATTTCGAATATTTTTACTTAATATTTTTGTTATGACAGACACAACATCTAGTTGATGAACTAAATTAACAGGTGCCAATCCATTTGCTATTTTTTCTTTGTTTAAAAAAGAGTGTACTGGGTGTCGACCATTACCTAACAATCCCGCCAAACGTAAAATAGTAGTATTTATTGACTTATTGCAGCGCAAATTCTGTTCTGCTAAAATTAAAGCGTGATTTTCCTTACAAGGACTATTCTCGTTTACTATTTCGTTTGTATCTTCATAAACACTTATTGAACTGACAAAAATAACATGTGTATTTTTCTGAAAACAATCCGCAATTGATTGGATTGTTGCAGCATAATTTTTAAAATTAGAGGGTGGCAACATTAAAATTGCGCTATCTATAGTTTTACATTTTTCTTTGATGCTATCCGCTGAAAAATTATCAAAATCAAGGCTTACTAAAAAAGGATTTAATCCATCTTTCTCAAAGCCCTTCAATTTCTCGGGAGAATGAGTTGCAACTTGCACAAAATACCCCTGGGTTTTCAATTTCTTTGCCACAGGGAATCCCAAGTAACCACAGCCAAATAATAAGACATTCTTATTCATAAATTAAATAAACGTAAATAAAACTAAAGTGTTTTGGAAATTTTGTTGCCGAAGGATTAAACTTCTAGAAAATCAATTTTATATAAAACGGGTCGGCTTGGGCTAGCATCATTTTCAAAAGGCGCCATTTGTATTTCTAAAAGATATTTACCGTCTGGAATTTTATTTTCAACGAAAATTAATTCAGTAATTGTACGCTCCAAATTTGGCTTATTTGGAACATTCCAAAAAGCGTGATGAAAAGCAAGTTCGCCTTTGTCCTCTTCTCGATCAACTGAGGGTAAATCTACTAATAGATGTTTTACTTCAAGTTTTTGGAGCAGTTCAATTATCGAAATATCCAAATAGGGAGGATTTGTACTGGAATAATTCTTTTCACATTTATCTTTTTCATTAGGCAATGTTCTAATTAATAGTGCCTCAGAAAATTCTTTATCTATGTCTTTAGTGAATTGCTCTGAAGTAATTATTCTATCTCCATTTGCCAATGTTTTTGGTGTTATTGAGATCAATGTCGCTTTAAAAAAGTACTTTTTTAATGTCTGATTTACGGAAAAGACTTCTTCTGTAATGTGTCCACAACATTCTGTGTGAGTTCCATGACCATGAGGATTGAAAAAGACATCACGAAAATTAACATTTCCACCTTCAGCAACGCTACCCAAAAATCCATTTTCCCGAACGGGGTCAAATCTTGGCTGATCAACATACCAAGCACGCACATTTTTAGAGCTTGCAGTTAAACCCATCGATAAATCTAATGGCTTGTCGGTATCGATAAATTGAGTTGAATTAAGAAATAATCTCATAATCCAAAAATAAGAATTTCTATCGTGCTATTCATACTTCGATGTTGAAATAGTTTTCAAAAATCCGCTTGTGCTTCATCAATCTAATTTATCTTTGCAGTATGGAACAAAATCAAGATAGGCTTAAAGATATTATTTCTCATTCCAAAGAATATGGATTTGTATTTCCCTCATCAGAGATTTACGATGGTCTAGCAGCAACATATGATTATGGTCAACTCGGTGCAGAATTAAAAAACAATATAAAAACATATTGGTGGAAAGCAATGGTCCAAATGCATGAAAATATTGTTGGGCTTGATGCAGCAATATTTATGCACCCTACTATTTGGAAAGCTTCAGGTCATGTTGATGCATTTAATGATCCCTTGATTGACAATAAAGATTCAAAAAAACGCTATCGTGCAGATGTTTTACTTGAGGAGCATATTGAGAAAATCCGACAAAAAATCGATAAGGAAATCGCAAAAGGAATAGCACGATTTGGTGATGATTTTGACCAAGAGCAGTTTAGAAAAACCAATCCAAATGTTCTTAGAAATCAAGAAAAAATTGATGCGATTGAAATAAAGATGAAGACTGCATTGGAAAACAATGATCTTGATGCTGTTCGTGATTTAATAGTAGAATTAGAGATTGTTTGCCCCGTTTCTGGCTCTAAAAATTGGACGGATGTTAAGCAATTCAATTTGATGTTCTCTACTGAAATGGGTTCAGTTGCTGGAGATGCTTCTACCATTTATTTGCGTCCTGAAACAGCTCAAGGTATTTTCGTTAATTTCTTAAATGTTCAAAAATCAGGCAGGATGAAAATTCCTTTTGGAATTGCACAAATAGGGAAAGCTTTTAGAAATGAAATCATTGCACGACAATTTATTTTTAGAATGCGTGAGTTTGAGCAAATGGAAATGCAATTTTTTGTTAGACCTGGAGAAGAAATGAAATGGTATGCATACTGGAAGGATTTACGAATAAAATGGCACAAAAATCTTGGCCTTGGCGATAATCTTTACCGTTTTCACGACCACCTAAAGTTAGCACACTACGCAAATGCAGCATCCGACATCGAATATAATTTTCCGATGGGATTTAAAGAATTAGAGGGAATTCATTCTAGAACAGACTTTGATTTAAAACAACACGAGTTGCATTCTGGAAAAAAACTTCAGTTTTTTGATCCTGAAATGAATGAAAGTTATGTTCCTTTTGTCATTGAAACCTCAGTAGGATTGGATCGTATGTTTTTATCCGTTTTGAGTTCAGCATATACAAATGAAATTCTTGAAGATGGATCTGAGCGAGTTGTTCTAAAAATACCTGCTGTTCTGGCGCCGTATAAAGCAGCCATACTTCCATTAATTAAAAAAGATGGACTTCCTGAAAAAGCAAGAGAAATCATGAAGGACTTACAATTCGATTTCAATTTGCAATACGATGAAAAAGATTCAATTGGAAAGAGATACCGTCGTCAAGATGCTATAGGAACACCTTTTTCAATTACAATAGATCATCAAACATTGGAAGATAATATGGTAACTGTTCGAGATAGAGATACGATGCTTCAACATAGGATTTCAGTTTCTGAGATTGGCTCAATGATTGAAAAAAAGGCAAGTTGGAAAACAATCTTATCTAATTTATAACATCATTTTTTGAGAAAAATTACTATTCCCTTTTTCTTTGTAATAATTTTAAGTTTTGGCTCTTGGGGTCAGATGATTAATAATATCACTGGCAATGCTTTCACGGACGCTCCCTATTTTGACCAAAAGATAATCTATGCAAACAGAATAAAATCAATTGAGGGGACTTTTTCACGTAAAAAAGATGGAGATATAATTCGAGCAACAAATGATGTCTTTAACTATAAATTTGATTCTTTAGGTCGTCTTGAATCTATTTTGGAGACTAAAACTGATGCTCTAAAAAAAGATACTACTGTACAGTTTTATTTTTACGATTCGCTCAATCGACTTGTTATGCAGCGTAAAACAGAATTTGGAGGAGTTTCCGCCTATTATTTTGACTTTGATTCTATTGGTCGAGTTGTTAAAATAACTCAAAAAAGAGATGTTCTTGACAAGTTTGGAAATCTCAAGCAAAGTTTTTTAATGAACCAAGAATATAAAACCTATGAACAGAGTTCTCTTGGCTCTAAAACAATTGTTTCTAATAACTACAATTTACCCTACAAAGAAGAATGGGAAATACGAAATGCAGATGGTTATTTGTTAGAAAGTATAGAAAACTTTAAAATGATAGAACTTTTAAAAAGCAAAAAATATTTTTACAATGAAAAAGGATTGCTTTCTAGTATTGCAATTTATGAAAATAATGGACCTAATCCGATTGAAGAAAATATTTTTAAATACGATGCCTTGGGCAATCTTATCGAAAAACACACGAAGCGAAACGGCATTTTCATAAAAGATTTACAAATTATTTATGATAACAAAACCCAACTTTTAGGGTCTTTTATCCAAAGAGAAGTAGCTTCAAATCTTATGTATATTGTTCGTTTTAAAGATTATAAGTTTTATTAATCGTTTGTTATATTTTTGTTAAACAACTAGTTTATTTTCTAATTGCTTTAAATTTACCATAAACATCATGCTATGAAAGAATTTTTATTAACACTATTTACTTTTTCTTTTTGTATAATTATTTCCGCCCAAAAGGTAGATTATGATAATTCTTCAAAATTATTCATGGGTGTCAATTTAGGTGGAACATGGAACACAACAGATGTTAAGTACAAACTTGGAGCCGGATGGGGATTAACATTAGGCAAATCATATAATTACAATTACGGTAAAATAGTGAGCTTTGATATACGTGCAAGGTATTTATCTGGTAATTGGTATGGCCAAGATACAAGCATTTCAAGTTTAGCAGACTATTCTGGCACTGCACTTTTGGATTACCAACCCTATGGAATTATTCACAACTTTAAATCTAAAACACGCCGTTTAGCCTTAGAATTAGTCGTCCACTTGAATGGTCTGACAGAAAAAACAGGTATAGACCCTTATGTCTTTGGTGGAATCGGCCTAACATTCAACCGAACGTATGGAAACTTATTACAAATTGACAGTCTATCAAATTATCAATACCCTGCTGATTTAGATGCACTTGACGATACCTATGAATCTGTTTTAGATGGCTACGACGCAAAAAAATATGAGGTGAATGTAATACCAAGTTTAGGCTTTGGTTTAGGCTACCAAATTGGAAAAGCTACTACAATTGGTATAGAACACAAAACCACCTTCACACAAAAAGATGTTTTTGATGGAGTAAGTAATTCAAGTCCAAGGTCTAAAAATGATCTTTACCATTATACTTCATTGTATATTCAATTTAGAGTTAATAAAACTCCAAGGGAAAATCCCTTGCCAAATCAAACAATTTCCTGTCCAAAACCAATTATTAAATTCAGTAATTCATCTAGGGACAACAGTATTAGTACTTCACCACAATTTACAATTAATGCTTCTGTAACGAACGTTGCTGGGATGTCAAATATATCGCTCTTAAACTCGTCAAACATTATGGTTCCCTATAGCTACGATAGCTATTCGAATCAATTAAGTGCAAATGTCATACTTAATCCAGGGATAAATATATTTACACTTACTGCAACTAATGAATGCGGAACGGAGCAAAAAACAATTACCATTCAATATAAAGATTGTATTGACCCTAGTCTATCTTTTATAAATCCAATCTCTGAAAGGACAACTGTTATTTATCCGTCTTTTACCTTCAGTGCTACAATTAATGGATTACAATCCACACAAGGGGTATTAGTTTATCAGAATGGAGTTTTATTAAATAACATTAGTTATAATTCAACAACTCGTATTCTACAATCAAATGTAACGCTTCAGCCAGGCCTAAATACATTTACAGTTTCCTTAACCAATAATTGTGGCAGCACTTCTTCAAGTACCACTGTAAGCTATGAGAACTGCATAAAACCTAAGATAACCTCAACTAATCCTATAACAAATACAGTAGTTTCTCTGCCTGCCTTGCGCCTAAAAGCTACAATTGATAATATCACATCAAAGGAAAATATTACAGTTACACTTAATGGAAGACAAGTTTCCACCACTACATATAATTCAACGACTAAAACGGCAGATATTAGCTTACAACTTTCTTCAGGAACGAATACGATAATTATCTCAGCTACTAATAATTGTGGATCTGATAATGAAACAATTATTATAAATTTAAATGATTGTATTGCTCCTGTAATAACAATTAATGGTAGAAATTCTACAGTTTCCGCCGCTGCCTATTCTTTGTCAGCAAGTATTGTGAATATGCCTTCAAGAGAGGGGATTACTTTAACTCTAAACGGCTCTCCTCAAAACTTTACTTTTTCTAATGGTCAATTAACAAGCAATTTAAATTTGCAAGTAGGAGCAAATAATTTAATCGTAAGTGCAGTAAGAAATTGTGGCAGTGACTCTAAAACAATTATTATTAATCTAAATGATTGTATTTCCCCTATAGTAACAATTAATGGCAGAAATTCTACAGTTTCCGCCGCTGCCTATTCATTATCAGCAAGTATTTTGAATATGCCTTCAAGGGAGGGAATTACTTTAACTCTAAACGGATCTCCTCAAAACTTTACTTTTTCTAATGGTCAATTAACAAGCAATTTAAATTTGCAAGTAGGAGAAAACAAATTAATCGTAAGTGCAGTAAGAAATTGTGGCACCGACTCTAAAACAATTATTATAAGTCTAGATGATTGCATTGCTCCTATAGTAACAATTAATGGTAGAAATTTTACAGTTTCTGCCGCTGCCTATTCATTGTCAGCAAGTATTGTGAATATGCCTTTAAAAGCTGGAATTACTTTAACTCTAAATGGCTCTCCTCAAAACTTTACTTTTTCTAATGGTCAATTAACAAGCAATATAAATTTGCAATTAGGAGAAAACAAATTAATCGTAAGTGCAGTAAGAAATTGTGGCACCGACTCTAAAACAATTAACATTATTTATACAAAACCTATAATTAAACCGGCGGTTGAGGAGAGAAAAGATGCTAAACCTTCCGCTCCAATTCCTGAAAGAAAAGGAGGGGGATAAAAAGTCCTATTTTTTCTTGCTTTTACTACTTTTATTGACGTTTTTTTTCTATCTTCGCAAACTCTAAAAAATTAAATTATGGCGATTATAGGTAAAATCCGTTCAAAGTCAGGATTACTCGTTGGTATTATTGGTCTTGCATTATTATCATTCATTCTTGGTGATTATCAAAGTTTCTTTGGCTCAAGTGAAGGAGAATACGGAATTGGAACAGTTTATGGAGAAAAAATAGATCCAAATAAATACAATGAAACTAATGGAAAAGTTCAAGATCAAGACAGAGGTCAAGCTCAAAAGGAACAGAAAGAATACACTGAAGAGGATATTGAAAAATCACAAGATAAAGCTTGGAATTTTTTAGTTGATTCGACTATACTAAAAAGAGAATACGATGCTCTCGAAGTTTCAGTAAGTGATAGAGAGTTTAATGCTTATTTAATGGCAACTGATGGCTTTCCTATTTTAGAAGATTTATCAGCTCAGTTTTTTACTGATTCTTTGACTGGACTTGTTTCAGAAAAATCTACTATTGAGGGGCGACAAAAATTAAAATTAACAATAGACAAATTAAAAGCAAGTAAAGAACCTCAAGCTGTACAACAATGGAAAGGCACAAAGCAATACTACACAGATCGTCGCAAGCAAGAAAAATACCTTGCATTATTAGATCAAGGGGCCTATGTTACAAAATTGGAGGCAGAAGCAGAGTATTTAGCTCAGAAAGAAACAAAAAATATTTCCTTTGTTGCTAGACGCTATGATGAAATTAAAGACATTTCTGTAAAGATTTCTGAAAGTGAATTAAAAAATTATTACGAAGAACATAAATCAGATAAAAAGTATGCAAATCGTTCATCTTCAAGAGAAGTGAAATTATTTGACGTCTCTGTTGCTCCTTCAAGAAAAGATAGTTTAATGTTTAATAAAAATTTGAACACATTAAAGGCTTTGTTTTTACAATCTGCCAATGATTCTATTTTTGTCGCAAAGAATAGTGATCGTAATATTTACTTTTCAGATAAGCGTTCAACAGCAGTGCCAGAAGGAAATGAAAAAGCAAATAAATTTCAAACCTATCCAGCTAGCCTAGATTCTATTTTTAAGTCTGCAAGTATTGGTCAAATTGTTGGCCCTTACACAATGCAAGAAAATGTTATCATCTCAAAAGTGCTTGGTTTTACTCCAACTCGTTTAAAGGCTCGTCACCTATTGATTGCCACTAATAGTTCAAAAGATGAAAAAGTTATAGCTGCTAAAAGAAAGACTGCAGATAGCTTGTTAAAAGTGATAAACACGAACAATTTTACTGAGTTGGTAACAAAATATACAGAAGATCCTGGATCAAAAACAACTGGCGGTCTTTATGAAAATTTTCTAGAAGCAGAAATGGTTAAGGAATTTGGTTCTTTTTGTGCAACACAAGCTATCGGTAAAATCGGAATTGTAAAAACAGATTTTGGATTTCATATTATCGAAGTCCTTGAAAGAGACGCTACTAAATTCCCGCTACTTGTCTCGGTTTCCAAAACCTTCAAAGCTTCAATTGAGACCATTGAAAACAAGGAAAGTGAAATCACTAATATTTTATATAAGTTAGATCGTTCAATTTCAAAAGTAGAAGACCCAATTAAAAAAAGTGCCCTTTTTGATACCATTGTGGCAAGGTCAAAATATTTCCCCCGCGCTATTGTTATAGAAGATAATAGTCCAAAAGTAACGGGCTTCACTACAGCTGCAGCGTCGAATAAAATTCTTGAATTAGCCTATGCAGAGGAGGCGTCAGTTGGTAATTTAACATCTTATCCTATAAAAGATAAAGATAAATACGTCATTGCAATGATTTCTTCAATTAAAGAAAAAGGAGAGCCTAATTATGAGCACATAAAAGCAAAATTGAAGGAAGATCTTTTAATTGAAAAGAAATCGCAAAAATTAATAAAACAAATGCTTAAATACAAAACAATGTTAGCACTTGCAAAAGCTTCCAACACAACAATTATGAATGCTGAGATTTCATTTTCAAATCCTCAAATTACCGGAGGGGGATATGAACCAGAAATAATTGGGGCATTATTTGCTTCTGTTATAAAGGATAAAAAAAGAACTTTGCCTTTGAAAGGAAAAACAGGGGTTTATGTTATTCAAATTGATAAGACAACTAAAGCCCCAACTGCAGCTAATTATAAAATTGAGAGAGAGCAAATGTATACGGCACTGAAAGGCTCTGTTCAAGGTCAAGCCTTAGGTGCTTTAAGAAAGAAAGCAGATATTGTTGATAATCGTAAATTAAATGAATTACGAATTCGGCTATAAATTTTTTAATAGCTAAATCTTACGATAATACGCCTTTAAAAATATAAGTACTATTATTTTTTACTTGTAATTGTTTAAATTACAATTCAAAATTAGTATCTTTTCATAAAATTTTTAAATATATTCTTTTATTTAATAACTATTTAAATGTTTAAATGTGTTATTTATACGATTTCTATTTTGTCTTTCTTGGGCTCGACCTTTGTATTTTCCCAAGCAGATGATTGTGCCTCAGCAAGTCAATTAACAAACGTTAGTAATTTTTGCTCTGGAAATGCATTTTATACTAATGTTAACTCAACAGCGAGTCTATTTCCACAAGCAACTTGCATTACGGGTGTTGCTTCGGAGGATGTCTGGTTTTCCTTTACTGCAATTGGAACGGATATATTAATTTCCGCCTCGGGAATTGGAGCTGGCGGCACTATGAATAGACCAAGAATAGCTATTTATTCAGGTAATTGTGCTACAACAATCAATCAACTTGGCTGTGCAGATGGAGTAGCTGGTATAGGTGTTACTCAACTTTACCAATCTGCCTTAATGCCTGGAACAGTTTATTATATTAGGATTAGTACGCTCACTAACAATGAAGGAACATTTGAATTGTGTGTGAATAATTATACTCCCATATCAAATCCTGGCGCAGATTGTAGTGGTGCATCTTATTTATGTAGCAATAATCCAGTTAGTGTTGGTATTTTAAGTGGTGGTGGTATTAACACTGATGAACCTGAGGCATCTTCTTGTATGGAGGTTCCTGGAGCTGATGAGGGAAATTCATCTTGGTTTACTTTTACCTGTGCAACTCCTGGTCCTTTAACTTTCGATATTATACCTGTTAACCAAAATGATGACATTGACTTTATGGTTTTTCAACTATCTGGAACCAATCCCTGTGGAACCCGGACTGTTGTTAGATGCAATGCTTCAGCTTTTTTAAATCCAAATGGAGCAGTTGGTTTAAATCTAACAGATACAGATATTTCAGAAATGCCTGGTTTTAATCCTGGAAATAATTCTTATTGTCAGTTTGTAAACATGACAGTAGGTACAAGTTACGCGATTTTAGTTAATAATTTTAGCACATCTGCAGGTTTTACACTTAGTTTTGGAACAGGAACAACTTCAGGAACTTTTTTAGGTCCGAACCCAATTTTAACAAGTAGCTCAACTCAAATCTGTGCTGGTCAATCTGTGACTTTTGATGCATTAAATTCTACAAATATTAGTGCTAACGGATATAATTGGAATTTTAACAATGGCGGTTCTCCGACAAGTGCAGTTGGAGTCGGAGCTCATACTATAACTTATTCAAATCCGGGTACTTATACAGCCATATTAAATGCATCTAACACAGCTGGATGTTCTGATGTGGCATTTACAACTATAAATGTAAGCGCTGCTATTACACCAACTTTCACTCAAATTACTCCCATTTGTAGTGGTGAGCCAATTAATCTTCCCACTATTTCAACAAATAATATAAGTGGAACATGGAGTCCAAATATCAATACTACTTCCACGACAACATATACATTTACCCCTAATCCTTTAGCATGCGCTATTATAACCACGATGACAGTTGTAGTAAATCCTGCCCACACTATTTCTCAAGGATTGGATTTGGAAAATTGCGTAAATATGCCAATTCAACCACTCTTATTTACATTTGGAGGAGGAGCATTAGGAGCCAGTATTATAGGACTTCCATCTGGTTTGACGGCACAAACCACTGGATCAATTTTTACTATTAGTGGAACACCTACAATTACAGGAATTTATCCATATACAGTAACTACATCCGGCAATAATTGTCAGACAGTAACTACTTCTGGAACTATAACAGTTACCAATTCCATTGCTCCTAGTTTTAATACTCTTGGTCCTTTTTGCCAAAATTCATCTGCAACTTCTTTACCTTTAATTTCAACCAATATTCCAGGAATATCTGGCACTTGGACTCCAACAACTATAAACACATCAATTATTGGCATTCAAACATTAACATTCACTCCTGCTCAAAATCAATGCGCAAGTGCAACTACAATAGATATAGAAATCACCCCTTTAAACATTCCATCTTTCCTTGCGATAGGTCCCTTTTGTATCAATGAAGATGTTTCCCAAATTACTTTACCTCAAACTTCTATTGAGGGAATTGCTGGCTCTTGGAATCCTCCACTAATATCATCAAGTATTATAGGAACTTCAGTGTATTTATTTACCCCAAATATCAGCCAATGTACAGATTTAGGTTCATTATCTATATCTGTTCTTAATCCAATTATTCCATCATTTGACCAATTAGGCCCATATACTCAAGCTGCTATTCCTGCCCCCTTACCAATAATTTCAAATGATTCGCCTCCTATAACAGGCACTTGGACACCAAATGTAATTCAAACAAGTTTGATAGGTCAATTTAATTATACATTTACTCCAAATATAAGTATGTGTGCTGTTCCTGTATCCATGGATGTTGTTATAGATGAAGAAATAATTTTCTATATTCCAAATTCATTTACACCAGACCAAGATGAGCATAATCAAACTTGGGGTCCAATATTTACACAAGGCTTTGACCCCTATAATTTTGAACTTGAAATATTCAATCGCTGGGGAGAATTAATATGGTTGAGTTATAATGCTACAGCTAGATGGGATGGAACCTATGGAACTAATTTAAAAGGAGTTCAAGCAGGGATTTACACCTACAAAATAAACTATAAAATTAAAGAAATTGATAAACGAGTATCTGTGACTGGTCAAGTCAATTTAATAAGATAGATAAAAATTTACTTCAGAAAATTATCGTAGAAATCACCAAGTGTAAAGACTTTATTTTCTACTACAACAGATTGTATCTGATTAGCACTCAAAAAGCGAATAATTACGCGTCGAGAATTTTCATCATTAGTAACCATGTTAAACGTAGCGAGGTGCGTCTTTTCATCAAAGTTAACTGTAAACATTTTCAAATAATATTTACCATAATCCTCTACATTTTCTTTAACTACCGATTCAGGAAGTGTAATTTGAATTTTACCACTTTCTTTTCCAGAAAGTAAATTTGCCTTAGATTTACAAGATGCTGAATTTACAGTTTGTGCTGTTAATGCTGCGCTAAATAAAAGAATACAGAGGGAAATAAATAAAGTTTTCATATTCATCAGGTTAATATTTAAAGCTAAAATACAAAATTAATCATCACTTTTATATAAATGCAAGAATTATACCTTTTCTTACAAAAAAATCGATTAGAAGCCGGATGCGATGAAGCCGGAAGAGGTTGTTTGGCTGGACCAGTTGTGGCAGCGGCAGTTATTTTAGATCCAAAAAAGGTAATATTAGGCTTAAATGATTCCAAAAAACTGAATGAAAAACAACGATTAGTTCTAAAAGATGAAATAATTAATAAAGCTCTTTCTTTTGGAATAGGGGTTGTTGAGGTATCCGAGATTGATAAAATAAATATCTTAAATGCAAGTATCCTAGCAATGCATAAAGCAATTAGTCAATTAAAAATAAGCCCTGATTTTTTACTAATTGATGGAAATCGTTTTCACCCTTATCTTTCTATTCCTCATGAAACCATCGTGAAAGGAGACGCTAAATTCCAGTCAATTGCAGCAGCTTCTATTTTAGCAAAGACACACCGAGATTATTTGATGAACTGTCTACACCAAAAAACCCCAGGTTATGATTGGAAAACAAACAAAGGATATCCAACATTAAAGCATCGTAAAGCACTTCAGAATCTTGGCATTTCAATACATCACCGAAAAACTTTTCGTTTGTTTGCTGTAAATAGTCAGTTAAATTTATTCAATTGAACAAGAGAGTGTTGATTTATTAATAAAACACAAGGATAAATACCTGATGTAATTCATAGTTTTGTGAAAAACAATAAATGCGCAATCGTATTTTTCTAATAATTGTTTGCCTTGGCTTAACTGCTTGGATTTCTTATGTATCATATGATTTAATTCGTACAGACACTTCTTCAAATCTGCGCGATTGCTTCTCTTTTAAAGATGAATCCATAGTTGTATCTCACAATCCGAGGGAGATAAATTGGGAAGAAAATAATCTACAGGTTTTAAGTACAAGTTTCACTCTTTATAATTCAATTCTTAGTGCGATAACTTATGAAAGCTCAATTTTTTTAAGTACAAAGAGGCCTATTTTATTAATTGAGCGCAAAGATAACTGGACTAAAACTGAAGTTCTAGCAATTTTAGGCAAGGGCTTGTTTCCATTAGAATTTCAAGGAAAAATGAATTTTACTTTTGGAAAGTATAAGGGCCGCTTTTTAAAAAATCAACTGCTTTTATATCAAGGGGATTTAGATTTCTTTAAAAACTTTAAGATTGAAGTAGACAATAAAGCATCTTATTCGGTTGTCTATTTAAGTAAAAAAAATACCCAAACTTCAGATTTTTACAATAAGGAAAAAGGATCTTATAAATACACGAAAACTAAATACAATCAAACTAAAATTAGTGCTTTTGACGACGCAAAATTATTTGCAGGAATTTTACCAAATTTTTTTTCGTCTTATACCTTTTTTAGCATTTCTTATTTAAAAAAAATAGATAAAGAATTTAAAAATAGTGATTTCACTAAATGGCTAGATAAAGGGCTAGTATTTATAAGAAATAGAAATAAAAATGCGGTTATCTTTTATTTTAAAGAAGGGCAAAATCCTATTCAAAATTTAAATGAAAAATTAAATATTGAAGAAAGAAATGAAAGTTCTGCTAATTTTAAAAATATTCCTTTTAGCAGCTATTTTAAGCAAGATATTGCCACAGGATTTTTCATAGAGGAATTCAATAATTTTGCTGTTATATCAACTGATAAAAGTTATTTAGACGAGATCGTAACAGAAATAAATTTAGGTAATTCACTTTCACAAGATGAAAAAAAAATGGACTTTGTTTATAGCGAACTTCCTGTTAAAGTAGCATCTCGGATTGTAAGTAATAAGGAACATAAAGCAATCAATATTTTTCGATCAATAAAAATTGAAACAGAATACATTGCATCAAATAAAATCAATGTCGAGGAGCAAGAAAATGACAAAGATTATTTTACAATGAATATTGGCGAAAGGATTAAGGATTTTATAGCCTTAGATGAAAGAGGAAATGTAATTGCTTTAACTGAAAGCAATAAATTAATCGGTTATATAAATGGACTTAGAAAATGGGAAAAACAGTTGCTCAATAATAATATAATTTTAAAGGATTTCAAATCAGATAAAAACTACTTTTCTCTTCTATTAAATGGAGAATGTCAAGTCATTGACAAAAATGGTCGAATTATTTATCGTCTACTTGCAACTAATGGTATAGTTCCTCTAAAATTTAGTTCAAAAGAAGAATTTTTTACAGTTAATGGACCAAATAATTTTTCGCTATTAAACGGAAAAGGTTCTGTAATTAAGCAATTTTCAACAAATGGCTTAATAAAACAGACAGGGCAGTATCAAAAAGATAGAAAAAATCAAATTGGAATATTAACCCAAAACATGATTTACTTTTTGAATCCTCAAAGTCGCTCAGTAACTAAAAAAATAACTTGTGATTCAAGTTTTCAGTTATTTACAGATAATTCCTCATTATTTTTTGCGGGAATAATAAATAATTCCCTTCAAATAATTAATTCAAACGCACAAAGTAAAATATCGAAGATAAAATCAAATTCTAGTATTATAGGTCATTATTTTCAAAATAACAACCCTGTTCTATTGATAAAAAACACTAATGAAATAAGGGCGATAGATCATAATGGTATTGTTAAGTGGAAGAAAATAATGAATCTGTCAGAAATAAGCAGTTGTTCTGTGAAGTCAGGCAAAAATGGAATAATTTTAATTGGTATTCTTGATGAAATAGAGAATAAGTTATATTTATTAAATACTTCAGGTCAATTTATAGCTAATCAGGACTTAAAAGGTTCAGAGAAAATACAAATAACACAATTTGGTGAAAATGGATTTTCAATTTCAACTGTTCTTGGAAATGCGGTAATTCAATATACAAAACTTTAGAAAATGATAAAAACACAACTTGCAACACTACTTTTTTTCCTTGGATTACAAGTAAATGCTCAGAATTATTTAGGAGTAATGACTAGTAATTATGGCGGCGTGATGTCAACAGATTTACAACCTGCTAGTTTTGTTGATGGAAGATTTCTATTCGACTTAAACCTTGGAAGCGTTAATGTAAATACCTATCAAAATTTTGTATCATTTAATACAAGTGGTATGCCTGGAGGATGGTTGAAATCTTTTAAAAATGATGAAGCCTATAACTCATGGGCTCTTCCTGACAGCACCTTTATGGACCGCCATATTGTAAAAAGATATGCAGACAATTCGAACGATAAAATGGGTGCAAACATTAATTTACAGATGGATTTATTCAACTTTGCTTTTCATATTAATTCAAAGATAGCGATAGGATTAAAAGCAAAAGCTAGAAGTATCACGAACATTGGCAACGTTGACCCGAGTTTTGCAATACTTATAGAACAAGGTCTTGATTATCCTTCATTGTGGAATCAAAAAATCGATGAGCAATTTTTAAATGTAAATCATCTCACATGGGCTGAAGTGGGTTTTAATTATGGTCAAGTTGTATTAGATCAAGAAGAACATTTCCTAAAATTAGGCGCCACGATAAAATATTTAAAGGGTTATTCAGCAGCATATTTTCAAACAAGCAATTTACAATTTAATTTAAAGAATAATGATACAACGCAGCTATTAACTGGAAATTTCAATTACGGCTATTCAGATAATCTTCCTGGTCTTATCGAAAATGGTTTAGATAATAAATTCAATTCTAATTTTGGTGTAGGCTTAGATTTGGGATTTGTTTATGAATGGCGTCCAAAGTATAAAGATTTTAAATATGATATGGATGGTGAAACAAATCTTTGGATGAAAAATAAAAATAAATATAAAGCAAAAGTGGGAATTTCACTTATTGATTTAGGAAGCATGCGATTTAAAAAGGGTGGGCTTAGTCGCAATTTTTCAGTGAATAATTCATCACCCTTTGATCTGCAAAGTTTTTCAGCAGTATCAAGTCTATCCGACTTTGATCAAATTTTAGATTCACTTATTAAGGAATCTTCAGCGGCAGGAAATACTAATTGGACTTCTGAACAAAGTCCCAATAGTACATTTGTTATGCGCACGCCAACAGCACTTAGTTTGCAATTAGACTACCAATTAGGAAAGTATTTCTATGTAAATGTTTCAGGCGTAATGAATGTTATTTTAAAGAAAAAAGACACAAAAGTAATTGTCCCAAATCAGTTATCTATCACACCAAGTTTTGATTGGTCATGGTTTGGTCTTTTTTTACCAATTTCCATGAATGAATATTCAGGATTTAAAACAGGCCTTGCTTCTCGCCTTGGTCCTTTGAGTATAGGCGTTACAGATTTTCGCACCTTATTCTCAGTTGGAAAGGTTAGGGGGACTGAATTTTATCTAGGGCTGCGCTTACCGATTCTTTACTCAGCAATCAAGGATAAAGACAAAGATAAAGTCTCTGATTTAAAGGATAATTGTATTTCTACACCGGGAATTTGGGCTTTTAAAGGCTGCCCTGATACTGATGGCGATGGATTAATGGATAAAGAAGATGACTGTCCTGAAATTGCTGGTTTAGTTGAATTCAAAGGTTGCCCAGATTCAGATGGAGATAAAATAATGGATAAATTAGATGATTGTCCTGAAATTGCTGGTTTAGTTGAATTCAAAGGTTGCCCAGATTCAGATGGAGATAAAATAATGGATAAATTAGATGATTGTCCTGAAGTTGCTGGTTTAGCTGAATTCAAAGGTTGCCCAGATTCAGATTCAGATGGAATCAAAGACAGTGATGATGCTTGCCCTCAAAATGCTGGACCTAAGGAAAACCAAGGTTGCCCTGATAAAGATTCAGATGGTTTATTCGATTTTATCGATGCTTGCCCTGAAATTGCAGGTCCAAAAGAAAATAATGGCTGCCCTTGGCCAGATACTGATGGCGATGGAATTTTAGATAAAGATGATGATTGTCCATTATTAAAAGGACCTGCGGCGAATAAGGGATGCCCTTATAAAGATACTGACGGTGATGGCCTCTTGGATAAAGATGATGACTGCCCTAATACAGCAGGACCAATTGAAAATAAAGGTTGCCCAATTATTGAAGTTGAAATAGTTGAAGTTCTACGAACAGCATTTGATAATTTAGAATTTGAAAGTGGAAAAGATATTATACTGGAAGTTTCAAAAGTTGCATTAGATGAGCTTGCAGATGTACTTATTAAAAAAGCAACGTGGAAGTTGGAAATATCAGGTCATACAGATAATATAGGTGGTGAAAACTTTAATCTTGTGCTTTCTAAAAAACGCGCAGAAGCCCTAAAAAACTATTTAATTTTTAAGGGAGTTGACACAAACCGTTTAATAACCTTTTATTTTGGAGAGACTCAACCTTTAATCGATAATACAACTTTGGAAGGTCGGAAGAAAAACCGCCGAGTTGAAATGAAAATAACCTTTGATTAAGGAATTGTTGATTTAATTATTGAAGATGCTCCTAAATAATTGTAGATGCTTGATAAAGCCTAAGCTCGTCCCAAGATACTTGGTTATTAAGTTCTTCGCGTATTTTTGATAGCGAGAAAAATTCTTTCCCTTCTAGAAGGTTTTTTATTTCTGTAATTCTTTTTTGTTCCATCACATCTCTTAGTTCAATTTTTTCTACTCGAATTAACTGTGCGAAATGTCCATTAATTGTGGATACTGAAAGCTGTCTTTCTTTGGCAATTTCATGAATATCTTTCCCAAGGTGTACTAATTCTAAAGTTTGGTCATAGGTTGATTTTTTTTGCTCTTTAGGCGCTTTATTCTTTATTTTTAGTGGAATAAATCCAATACCATCATCAAATTCTAGTAATGTAGTAACTTTGTTTTGTCTAAAATCATTTTGTATTACTGCTAATTTTGATACTTTATAGTTCTCTATTTCTGAAACCCTATAAATTTCTTTTGTGATTTCTTTTCCATTAGTTATTGCTTCAAAAAACAAACTCAGGCGCTTTAGCGTTAAAACTATTTGCAGTAATTCTTCGCATAAAGGCTCTATTTCTTCAACTACTTGCTTTGTCTTTTTAACTTGATTAAGTTCCAGTAATTTGCGGAAGCTTTCTAAAACTAAAGGGTCTAAGATATCAAAGAAATAAGAATATGCGGCGTTAATCCTTGAATTTATAAATACTAAATCTGTTTTTTCAGCTTGAAACAATGCAGAAATTTGCTTCCTAAATTTTGTAGCTGGCTCATTTGTTTTTGCAAGTTCATCTGTAATTCGCTTAACCCAAGAAGTTTGTTTAAATTTCTCTGATTTTGCTGATAAAATTGAAATTGAACCTGAGTAGGATGTCCATAAAGCAAATGTGTCGTACCAATCAAATGCTTCTAAAATTTTATTTTTTAAAAACACAAACGTTTCTTTTTGGAGTGCAACATCTAAATCACTTAATTTAAATTTGGAGTTAGAATAGGCCATCATTTGCTGGTCATTTGGAATGCCATTTAGCTTTAATGGATTTAATAGAATCAGTCCTTCTAGCGATCTTAAGCGAGAAAAAGCAACATAAGCCTGTCCTGGAGCAAATGCATCTGCCACATCTAAGATTGCTTTTTCAAATGTTAAGCCTTGACTTTTGTGTATGGTAATTGCCCACGCTAATTTTATCGGATAGTGGACAAAAGTTCCCAATACTTCTTCTTTTATCTCCTGTGTTTTCTCGTCTAAGGAATATTTAATATTTGTCCATTCAAATTTTTCTAGTACAATTTTCTTTTTCTCTTCAGGGAAGCTCACAATTATCTCATCTTTTGAAAGTGAATCAACAAAACCCATTTTGCCATTATAAAATTGCTTGTCAAATGAAACATCATTTTTAATAAACATAATTTGCGCCCCCACTTTTAATTCTAGTCGTGCATCCAATGGAAGAAGATGAGCTGGAAAATCTCCAGTGATTTCTGCTTGATAAGAATATGATTTTTCTTTCAAAAACTCAAGTTCACGAAGGTTCATTTCATCTGCTTTGTTATTGTGTGTTGTCAGAGTTATATAGCCTTTGCGATCTTCAATTCGTAAATTTTGTTTTACGTTTTTATTAATTAAGGTCAAATCTTCTTCTGAGATAGCATTATTTCTAAGGTTATTTAAAAGTTCAATAAAAACACTATCAACTTGCCGATAAATTTTCTCGAGTTCAATATATATTGGTTGCTCTTCAGCAAAAACAACAGAGTTAAAGAAATGAATTCCTTTGTAATATAATTTTAGCAAGGCCCACTCATCATTTTTAACAACTGGAGGCAACTGATGAAGATCTCCTATAAAGAGGACTTGCACACCGCCAAAGGGCAAATTTATTCTCCGAACTGTCCTCATGGTCCAATCGATTGCATCCAATAAATCTGCTCGAAGCATACTCACTTCATCAATAATCAACAATTCTAATGAACGTATAAGAGAAATTCTACTGCGATTCATTGAAAAATGTCTTTTTAATGTTGTTTTGTTTTCTGACTTTATAGCAACTCCTATTTGTGGTGTTTTAAAATCTGGAATAAATGCTCCAAACGGCAACTGAAAAAAAGAATGAATAGTCACTCCTCCAGCATTTAGAGCGGCAATTCCAGTTGGTGCTACAATTACCGTATTTTTATGGGTTGAAGAAACAATTTTGTGAAGTAAAGTTGTTTTACCAGTTCCTGCTTTTCCTGTTAAAAATATGCTGCGATTTGTTTGATTGATAAATCGCTCAGTAAAAACCGCAGGGTCGAGAAAACTTTCTTGTATTTTTAAATTCATTACTTGAATATAAGCAAAAAAATCCGGAAAATAAAAAAGGGATGCTAAACATCCCCTTTTGTCAGATTTTTATTTATTTCTTAATGTTGAACAATGAACCTTTTTAATTCGCCCTTACTGTTTTTAACAAGATAGAGCCCATTTGCTAATTTTTTTGTGTCATAGGTATAAATTAATCCTGAATCTATTACAATATGATCAATTAGAATTCCTGTTGCAGAATAGACTTCCATTTTATCAACTGTTTTTGAAGATATGGAAAGTTCATCGTTTACAGGATTTGGAAAGACTTCAAAAGAAGGGCTATTTAACTCTCCAATTGAAGATGTGTTGTAAATCAAAGACAAATCATCTACCCAAATAGCAGAACCTATCTGCCCATTTCCTATACTACTTAAAACAAAAACAGATATACTATCTGGAGTATTTTCACTTACATATTCTATTGGAACCGAAAACCGATAAAAAGAAGTACTAGTAGAAGTAGTAATGAAACTTCCAAATCCAAGCTGTTCTTGCGTCAAAGCTATTGCGTCCCATTTTGTTAGTTGTAAGGCGATACCTGAAGTATCACCGTTAACAGAGTTACATTTTACCCAGCCAACCAAAGAATCAGGTCTTGCAGTAAAGGAAGTTCCCAAAACACCTGTTTGCTGCAATATATTAACTGATCCGATAAACATAAATCCTGGACTTGGGGTTTCTTGTCCAGTACTATCAATAGTTGACATAGTTTCCACTTTTGCAGAAAAAGCCCCTCCATGACGCTCTGTTGATTTAGTTACAGAAATAGGAATGCCTAAAAAAGATAGAGCATTTAAAGTTCCCCACGAATTTGGATCATCGTATCCAAAACCAGCCGTCCAGCTTTCAAAACCCGCATTAGGGATGTTTTGAGCTTTAGCTGAAACAGCAAAAGTTAATGTTAAGATAAAAAGTAGTTTTTTAGTCATAATTTATTTTTTAGTGATGTTAAGAATCAAAATTACAAAATTATAATATAAGAAATAAAAATTCTTAAGCATAAGAATACAAGGTGTCTTTTATTATACCTAAGGAAACATCTATTCGGAAATTTGGAATATGAATTTGGTAATAGTCAATCAACAGCTGCAATGATTTTTTCGTCGTTTCTTTCTCAAAAGACTGTAAATAATTCCCTTCAAAATATGTTTTTAATTGTTCGGCTGTTTGCTCATCTACAAAACAGGAATACGGAGATTCTACTGCTGTAAAAATTCCTTTTTGCAGGTCAAAATATGAGGCATTAGCTTCTTCAAAGTGCGGTAGATAACCTAGATTAACAATTAAGCCTGTTAAAAATTCCAAAGGAAATGTATACAAATCTGTTTGGACTTCTAATAAGCTTATCTTTTCTCGAAGAAATTTAAATATGAGTGCATCTCCACCCTCAACTTTTAAGGTTTGTTTTAAAACATCAGCTATAAAAAAACACAGAATAGTTTTTTGTGGATTAGAATAAATTTCAGAAAGAGGAAGTGCTAAATCCATTGCGTTAATAATCCCAAGCTGGCTTTCCGCTCGCTTAAAAAAAGTAAGCTCATAAATACCTAGATGAAAAATAGCTAGTTTCTTTTTTCTAGCACCCTTAAAAATAAAACTAGAAAGTCCGTTGAGCTCAGTATAGAAGGTAAGAATTAAACTGCTTTCAGAATAATTTTTCTTCCCTATTAAAATACCAATGTCTTTGTTTTTCACTATTCTCTTGCCTTTGCTTTGAAATCTATTTTATAATAGAATATTGGCAAAAATCCTAATTGATATTTTGGAGTTGTTGGTTCAGGATGTTGGGCTGTAACCGCGAGAGGAGCATATGCTAAACTCAATAAATTATCTGTATCCAATAGATTTACAAGATCTAAGCCAATTTCATGAGTCATTTTTTTGGTGTTCATTCTCCAACTTATTTTCAAATCAACACGAAAATAATCTTTAAACTTTAAATTATTAAACAAAGAGTCCTTAAAAAATAATTCTTTATCAGCATTGGTTTTATCCACATCTACCAAGCCATATCGTTTTCCACCAGCAACTGTACATTTTCCACCGATTCCAAAAACTTGATTTTTACTTAGTTTAAATTCTTTGCCGACTAAGAAATTAGCAACATAATTTCCATTGAAAGAAGTATTGCGCAGAACACCATCGCTCCCTTTGTACTTAGATTCGTAGAAGGTTCCAGAAAACAAGAAGAAAAAGGATTTGTCAAAGTATTTCTGAACAGTTAACTCAAGTCCATAATTATAGCCTGTTCCTGTATTCTGCAATGAATCTGCAAAAATTCTTGAAAACCCACTTCCCATATTAATCATAGAAAATGCGGAAGGACTAATCTCTACAGGAACATTGTAAAGGTTTTGGTAATACGCTTCTGTTTTAATACTGAACCCTTTATCAAAGAATTTTTCATACCCTAAAACCGTATGTAAACTTCGTGTAAAATCCATGTTTTGATTGTAATAATTGCCTGTTCCATATTTATCAAATGTGTAGGTATAAATAGGTTGTATTTGACTGTGCATACCTGCTCCTGCAGAAATTGATTGAGATCCTTTCATTCGATATTTCATGCCAACACGAGGTTCTGTAGGGCTTATGCTATTACTCAATGAAAAATACTGAGCATGCAAGCCAGCCGATATATCCATATTTTCATTTACACGCCATTTCCATTGTACGAATGGCTGAGCAAGTAATGCCGAACCAGTGTAATTCCAACGAACTTTGTATACTCCAGCTGTATCAAGATTAACTAAAACAGAATCTATTTGATTGAGTTGCATAAGGTCAAAATTAACACCTGCCTTAATCGTATGCCGAGTATTTATTTTATGATTGATAGCAGCATAAGCAGAAATCTTTGCTATTTTAAAGGTATACGCCAACATGTTGTAGATTGTATCTATTTCTATTGTTTCGCCAACAATCTTTCTTCCATTTAAATAGTCGTGTTTGGTGTGTTGATCTTCCATCGCAGCAGCAATCGTTGCTGTAAAAAATGTCTTTTCACCAAGTGTTTTCTTGTAATTAAATCCAGAAAAATACATGCTTGTACCAAAATACTGGTCTCTGTCGCCATCTCCGTATAAGTCTGAGGTCACTACTTTTTGATCCGATATCTTGATTGCAATTTGGCTTTTCCCGCCAATTCCAAAAAAGGATAATTGGGCATTATTTTTCAAAACCCAATTAAACTTAAAGGCAGCATCGCCATAAACTGGAACTGCATCCGTCCCTATTTTTATACCCAATTTCTCGAAGAGCGATAGAGTAGAATATCTTCCCATTACCAAAAAGGAAGCTTTACCTTTTTTTCCCATAGGACCTTCTGCTAAAAACTCTGTACCCAGAAAGCCAAATTGACCGGTAAATTCATGCTGTTTATTGTTTCCATTTCTCAATTTTAAGTCAAATACTCCAGCAGTACTATTTCCGTATTCAGCAGGATATGCACTCATGAGAAAATCTGAGTTACCAAGTATTTTGTTATTTATAATAGAAACTGGACCTCCTGAACTTCCAGAAATTGAAAAATGATTTGGATTTGGAATATCAACACCTTCCACGCGCCATAAAACGCCAAGGGGAGAATTTCCACGAACAACGATATCGTTTCTAGAATCATCAGATCCTCCAACTCCAGCAAAATTTGAAGCCATCCTAGCGGGATCCATCCTGGAACCAGGATAACGATTTGTTTCTGAAACACTAAATTGTTGTGTAGAAAGGAGCGCCATATTATTTAATACTTCCCCTTTTCTTTTGGCCGTTACAGTAACTTCTTTCTGCAAGACAATCATTTCAGCCATTGGAACATTGACAATAACTTCTCGTCCGGAACCTACTTCAATTGTGGAAGATTTAGGATTATACAAAGCATATGTTGCCTCTAAACTATATTTTCCGATTGGCACATTTTTAATTTCAAATTCCCCATCAGCATTGGATAAAACACGAAGTAAATCTGTTTCATTAACTTGGATACTCAGTTTAACACCAATTAAAGGAAAGTTTGTTTCATTATCAAAGACCTTTCCCCGAACAGTTTGTGTTTGAGCAAATAAAGTCGCTGCACCAAAAAGAAAGAATGATAAAGTAAATATTTTCATAGTTCTATAAGTTATAATTAATCAAAGATAACTTGATTTTAACAAAAAAGATAATTAATTTTCGTAACTTTAAGGATTCAATTTGCATAAATCGCAAATAACTCAGCATATTGCTTTTTACATCGCGGAATTTTATTTGTAAGAATAGAAAAAAATAGCACGGTTTTTGAAATGCAGAATTTAATTATTAATTTCACATTAAAATACAATCTATGAAAACTATACTTTTTAGCACTTTATTATTTATCAGCAGCTCATTTTTTGCACAGGTTGAAAAATTAACATGGCATACAGACCTTGTAAAAGCAATAGAAATCTCTACAAAAGAAAAAAAACCGCTTATGTTATTTTTCACAGGAAGTGATTGGTGTGGATGGTGCATCAGATTACAGAAAGAAGTTTTTTATCAAGCAGAATTTATTGAATGGGCAAACGATAATGTTGTATTAGTAGATATTGATTTCCCAAGAAATAAAAGTAAGCAAAGCACCGAATTACAACAACAAAATAACATGTTACAACAACAATTTGGAATCCAAGGATATCCTACAATTCATTTTGTTCGCCCTGATAAAATAGATGGTAAAACTAACCTAACAAGTCTTGGAAATACGGGTTATCGCGCAGGTGGCCCTGCTGCTTGGATTTCAGAAGCAAACACTTATGTTCAAGCTGAATAGTTAACATAAATTTGAAATCTCATCGTATTCAAAGCCCTTTGATTGTAAATATCGAAGGGTTTTTTGTTTTCTCTCAAACTCATTTCTAATTGTAGCGTGCAGAACTATAATGTTTAAGTATTTTTTAATAAGGGTATTATTTATGTTCTTTTAAGAGCGGCAGCAAAATTTTCAGATTAATAAATTCTTGAAAAAAGTTGTAAAACTAAAGCCCTAACAACTTACAATATAAATTAGAGTTTTAAGATCGCTTGTGATTGCCAAAAAAAAGCTGCCCCGAATGAGACAGCTAAATATATTTTAACAACACAATCTTAAGGTTTTAATGGAACCGTTGTAATGTTTTTTATTCCATCGTAAGAAGTTTTAGCAGGGGACCCAAATCTATATCCTATACCACAAAAAAAAGTTAATGGCCCCTGTGAGCTTTTTGATTTATCAATAACTGAAAAAATTGTTTCGGTGTTCAAATAAATTCTTTTTGCTTTTCCTAAACTAACAGTATAGCCAAGTCCAGTATTTAAACGCCACCCTATTGATGTCATAAATGATGAATCTAATGTGTTATTAGGTATGATGTAAAGCGAGGGATCCGCAAAATCGGACTCGGTTCCTTTCATTCTACAGAAATCTGCAGATAGATTACAAAATAAGCCTCTAACAATACTTTTTTGGTACCCTAATCTAAGCAGAAATCCTTTAAAACGTACTTCATCAACCTCTAAGTTTTGAGGAATACAATCTTGTAGGCCAATTATAATACCTGTATTATTAGACCCAATCATTGCTTTTGCTAAAATAGGAAATCCCGCACTTGTAAACACAGGAATGTTGTAATTCACATCTAAATTAAAAAGCGATTTAGGCAGAGCAAAGTTCTTTTTTTGTTTTGTCGCAATTGATGGTTTTTGCGCAAACATAGAACCAAAAGCAATCAGCAATAAATAGAGTATTATTATTTTTTTCATTTAGAAAATTTTATAAAAAAAGCAGCAAGTTATCTTGCTGCCTTAAATGTGTTAATTAACCTAATTAGTTATTTTATTAATTTACCTATTAACGGTATTTTTTTCAGAATGGCTTTTACTTTACCTACTTTTTTAGTCCCCTTCTCCTCAGCAAAAACTGAATTTTCTTCTTTTCCGTCGCCATTATTTCCAGCAGAAGCGGGATTATCTACACCTTTCAGATATTCTTTATATTCATCTACCAATGAAGAAACTTCTGTAGTTTTAGTTAGCTCATATTCAACTTCTACATTAAGTGCTGTTAATTCTAGTGACTCTAGATTACTAATTTTATCAAGATTTACAATTCTATCAGATGAAACATTTGAAGAGATAGTTGGTTTAATAATGCCGTCCTCTTTTAACTGTCTCATTTGTTTAATAGCTATGTCATAAGCATCTTGATCTTTTTTTAATTTTTCAGCAGCTAACTCATCTTTAATTTCTTTATATGATCTTGGGTTTTCGTAGTAACCTGCAAAACCGGTAACCGTAGAAGTACTTTTTCCACCAAAAATCAATATTTTAGGGGACGTTACTGTTTTGTAAATTGGATCTACTAAAACATGAATGTCATTATTTGTTATTGCATTGAAGTAGGCCTCATCCTTAGCATCTGATGCTGATTTGTGAGATCTTGTAGACGAAGCTTGAATTACGTTTTTTTCGTCAATTCTTAGCTCCACGCCAATTTTATCAGCAATAACAACACTTTTATCAGGGATTTGAGAAATTCTGTGAGAATGCTTACTAGAAGAACAAGAAGATGTTGCGACAACGAAAAGAAGTCCAAGACCAACGGATACTATTTTGAAAATATTTTTCATTTTATTAGTTTTTAATTTTTTGGTTAGTAAATAATTATTTTATAATTGAAAGAAATTTAAAGAACTCATCAGTAGATTTTGTCTTATCTTCAGTTTTATAAATTGGGCATGGTTTGCAATTTTCATCAAGTCGATAATTCTCAACTTCTTTAGTACTTGTAATAGTACCGATACTAACTAATGCTTTATAATTTTTAATTGAAGTTTGCATTTCTTGCTTATCTTTTTCAATTTTTTCTGCTGCTGCTGCATCCGTGATTAATTTTAATGATCTTGGATTTTTATAGTATGCAGCAAAGCCAACAACTTGAGCCTGACTTCTTTTTCCAAAAATTGTTTTAGTAGTCTCTACACTGTAAATAGGATCTGCTAAAACGTGAATATCATTGGATTGAATCGCATCATAGTATGCCTCGTCTTTTGCATCTTGAGCTGTTTTATGATACCCTGATCTACCCTTACAGATTTTTGCGAGATCAACATTAAGATCCACCGCTATTTTATTTGTAATTGCAATGTTTTCCTCAGCAATATTTGAAATCCTATAAGAGTGGTTGTAGGTGCTACAGGAATTTAGCATTAATGCACTAGCGAAAGCTAGAGGCAAGAATAAGACATTAGTAAGCTTAAAAATTTTCATAAAATGAAGTTTAGTTAGTAATTATTATTCAAATATAAACATATTTTTTAATCTAAGCAAAAATTATTTTAGTTATTTAACTTAAACCAACTTGAACTTTTTAGGATATAATTGAATATAAACTTCATGTAGTTTGGTATTGTAATCTAATTCTACTTAATTAAGTACAATAAAAATTTAGTTTATCTGAGCTAAATGGTTAAAACAAATCCGAAATCTCATCGTATTCAAAGCCCTTTGATTGTAAATATCGAAGGGTTTTTTGTTTTCTCTCAAAATCATTTTTTTCTGATTTAAGCGAAAGCCATTTTTTTTCATATAAATTTCGAGCCATTGATTTATACTCTGTAATATCAATTGACGACAACGCTTTTGAAATTAAATCAGCACTGATTTTCTTTTGAAATAAGCCCGCTTTTATTTTTTGTTTGCCCCATTTATTGTTTCGGAATTTCCCAATAGCATAACTAATGGCAAAACGTTCTTGATTAAAGAAATTACATTCCGATAAATGCGCTATTATACTTTTAAAGTCAGTTTGGGTTGAATCGAGAGTGGCTAACTTTGTTTCAATTTCAAACAAAGACCTTTCTTGGTATGCGCAATACGCTTCCAACTTTAAGATAATTTGTTCTTTTGAATGCTTTTTTGGAAACATTAAACTGTAATCTCTTCGTTGTGTTTGTCAACAAAAGAATAGTCTAAAAGATTCAGTTCTGTAATTCCTCTCACTGGAATCCACTTCTTGTGTTTCAAAAACCATTTCATTTGTTTAGAAACCAATCCTTTTTTGAAAAAAGCTGCTAAATAAGGATGAACAAGTAAGGAAATATCTTTTAAACCTCTATCAGCAAGTAAGTAATTTAAGTTATTTTCAATTTCTTCTGCAAACAGGATACTCGCTGTAATTTCACCACTTCCGGAACAAGTTGGACAAACTTCTGCAGTTTTAATCTCTGTTTCAGGGCGAACACGCTGTCGCGTAATTTCAATAACACCAAATTTTGAAGGAGGAATAAGGTTGTGTTTTGCGCGATCAGATTTCATAAAACTCTTCATTTTTTCAAAAAGAATTTTATTATTTTCTTTATCATGCATATCAATAAAATCAACACAAATGATTCCGCCCATATCTCTTAGTTGAAGTACGCGCGCAATTTCTTCTGCTGCCTCTAAATTTGTTGCTAAAGCATTTGCCTCTTGCCCTGTAGCGCCTTTTCGATTTCCACTGTTCACATCGATGACATGCATTGCTTCAGTATGCTCAATAATTAAATATGCGCCGCTTGGCATTTGAACTTTCTTGCCAAACAATGTTTTTATTTGTTTGCTTATTTCAAATTTTTCAAAAATTGCCAATTTTCCATCGTAATGCTTGAGGATTTTCTCTTTCCCTGGAACATTCGCTGAAATATACTCCTTCATTTCTGCAAGTAACTTCTCGTCGTTTACATGAATATTTGTAAAATCGGCATTTAATAAATCTCTTAAAATTGATGTTGTGGTATTTAATTCTCCTAAAATCCTTTTTGGAGCATTCCCTCCCTTAAGGTTTTCGTGAATAGTTTTCCATTTATCTAATAAATTCTGCAAGTCATTCTCAAGATCGATAGTTGCCTTGTGTTCTGCTACAGTTCGAATTATAACACCAAAGTTTTTTGGCTTAATACGATCCATTAATTCTTTAAGTCGAGCTCTTTCAGCGTTATCCTTGATTTTTTGACTGACAGAAATTTTTTCAGAAAATGGTACTAAAACAAGGTATCTACCTGCAAGTGTAACCTCAGCAGATAAACGTGGACCTTTAGTTGAAATTGGTTCTTTAGCTACTTGTACTAAAACTTGCTGAGAAGAGGATACAGTCTCGGTCATTTTCCCATCTTTCTGCAAATCTTTGTCCATTTTGAAGTACATCAAATCTGGAACATTTTGTTTGCCATGAATGGAATCCTTTACAAATTTTGCAAAAGAGTTGTATTGTAATCCTAAATCTAAGTAATGGAGGAAAGCATCTTTTTCGTGGCCAACATCTACAAAAGCAGCGTTTAAACTTGGCACCACTCTTCTTATACGACCTAAGTAAACATCGCCAACAGCGAAATCTGTATTTCCTCTTTCTTCGTGTAACTCTATGAGTTTCCCATCACGCAAAAGAGCAAGCCAAATACCAGTGTTACGAGCGTCAACGACTAATTCTAAATTCACAATATGATTTTTATAGGTTTATACAATGAAAGCTCAGCGTTATTAACACTGAGCTTCATTATGAAATCATTAGAAGATTATTTCTTCTTTTTGTGACGATTTTTTCGAAGTCGTTTCTTACGCTTGTGCGTAGCCATTTTATGTCTTTTTCTTTTTTTACCGCTTGGCATAATGCTATATTTTAGTGTTCTTAAATTCCAAATAAAAATTCATCCCTTAAAAAGGAGAACAAAGTTAAGCTTTTTTTTGGAAATTAATAAACGCGGCTATATTATTTAATTTTCACCTTGCTTTTTACTTCAGCAACAAACGTTTTTGAAGGTTTAAAAGAAGGGATATTGTGAGCTGGAATAATAATTGTTGTTTTTTTGGAAATATTTCGCCCTGTTTTTTCTGCGCGTTCTTTCACAATAAAACTTCCAAAACCTCTTAAATAAACATTTGTTCCTTTACTTAAAGATGATTTAATGGAATTCATAAAAGCCTCTACTGCACGAAGGGCTTCTGTTTTTTCTAATCCTGTTTCTAATGCAATGTCTGCAACAATGTCTGCTTTGGTCATTTGTAATTTATTTAAAAGTTATTTAATTATAAACATCTCGTATTAAAAAATGTTTGCAATTACTTCAGCAAGCATATTTTAAAAAAGCACAAAAGTATATTTCAAAACGAATATATTTTTAATTTTCACAAAATATTTATCAACTATTTATCAAATGCCTGAATTTCAAGCAACTATAATTTCATGGTACCATCAAAATAAACGAAATCTTCCTTGGAGAGATACCACCAATCCTTATTTTATTTGGTTGAGTGAAATAATTCTACAGCAAACAAGAATTGAGCAGGGCACCTCCTATTATTTAAAGTTTATAAAGCGCTTTCCAACAATTAAAGATTTGGCGCAAGCGAATGAACAAGAAGTGTTGAATTTATGGCAGGGACTTGGGTATTACAGCAGAGCAAGAAATCTGCACACAACTGCAAAATACATTTATTTTGATTTAAAAGGTGAATTCCCGAAAAATTTTGCAGCGCTGATTCTCTTAAAAGGCGTTGGGGTTTATACAGCTTCTGCAATTGCATCTTTTGCCTACAATGAATCTAAAGCTGTAGTTGACGGCAATGTTTACAGAGTTTTAAGTCGGGTTTTTAATATTGAAACTCCAATTGATTCAGGAATTGGAAAAAAAGAATTCCAAAATTTGGCGGATGAATTAATTTCTTCTGAAGTTCCAAATATCTACAATCAAGCAATCATGGAATTTGGAGCGCTTCACTGTTTACCCGCAAATCCGCTGTGTGAAAGTTGTCCCCTTCAATTTTCTTGTCTTTCATTTGCTGCGGGTACAATTAAAATTCGCCCAATTAAAAATAAAAAAGTGAAGATAAGTCCCCGTTATTTTATTTTTAAAATAGCTCAAGACGCTGAAGGAAAAATCGCCATGATAAAAAGAAATGAGAAGGATATTTGGCAAAACTTATTTCAATTCCCACTTTTTGAATTTACTTCTCAGGAAAAAAAGGCGACTTTTCTGCAAGCTCATAACTTTGACTTTGTTTCAAAAGAGTACAAACACATCTTATCGCATCAGCATATATTTGCAACTTTTGTATTTCAGCGCGTAAAAAAAATAAATCTTCAGCAGGGGGAGCAAAAATTATTTCCCTCACAAATTGATGACTTTCCAATCCCTCGATTGATTGAAAAATTCCTCGAAGAAGAAAGCGCCCAACTTTTTTCTTAATTGAAAGTTTAACTTCATTAACTTTGTACAAAAAACACCACCATGATTTTAGTAAAACAAGAAGCCACAAATAAAGAAAATAGCAGTTGCATTTATTTAATCGATAAGAAAAGTAAAAGCAAAGATTTCGATCCTCAATTTTCATATAGTATTACCGGAATTATTGCTGGCACAAAGAAATTTGATTATTTAAGGCTTTCAAATAGTTTTGTATTTTTTGTTTTTGACGATCAAAAACCTGAAGAATTGCGTGTTATAGGCTCTCGAATTCACGATATGATTTGTGCTGATTGTGAAGCAATTTCAATTAGCGGGAAATCAAAAAATTCGTGTTTCCTTGCCGAAGGTATCGCCTTAACAAATTATCAATTTTTGAAATACTTAAGTAAACCTAAGAAGCATACTTTAACAGAGATTATTTTATCTGATGAGGTAGAAAAAGAAAAAATTGACGAATTAAATGATACCATTAAAGCAGTTTTCTGGGCGAGAGATGCTGTAAATACTCCGGTTTCTGATTTAAATGCCTTGCAATTAGCTGAAGCTGTTGTTAAATTAGGTGAAGAAGCAAATTTTCAAGTCCAAGTATTAGAAAAAACCCAGATAGAATCTTTAAAAATGGGAGGTTTATTGGCAGTTAATAAAGGTTCCGTAGATCCTCCAACATTTACAATAGCAGAGTACAAACACAAAAAAGCGCTTAATAAGAAACCAATTGTTTTAGTTGGAAAAGGCGTTGTTTACGATACGGGTGGCTTAAGTTTAAAACCAACTCCAGGTTCTATGGATTGCATGAAATGTGATATGGCTGGGGCTGCTGCTGTTGCTGGAGCATTGTATTTAGCAGCCTTGCAAAAATTAAAGTTACACATCATTGTATTAATTCCAGCTACAGATAATCGACCTGGAGGAAATGCATACACTCCGGGCGATGTAATCACAATGTATAATGGCTCAAGTGTTGAGGTTTTAAATACGGATGCTGAAGGAAGAATGATTTTGGCAGACGCCTTGTCTTATTCCATGAAGTACGACCCAGAAATTGTAATCGACGCAGCAACTTTAACTGGCTCTGCATTGCGCGCAATCGGAACGGAAGCTAGCATAATTATGGGAAATGCTAAAAATCACTATTTTGAAGAATTAGAGAAAGCTGGAAATGAAGTGCATGAGCGCGTTGTTCGCTTTCCATTTTGGGATGATTATGCAAAACACATGGAATCTAAAATTGCAGACTTAAAGAATATTGGCGGACCAAATGCAGGTATGATTTCCGCCGGAAAATTTTTAGAGCATTTTTTAAAAGCACCTTATATTCATATGGATGTTGCAGGTCCAACTTGGCTTGATAGTCGAGAAGATTATAAAGGTCAAGGTGGCACTGGTTCAGGTGTGCGTTTATTGTATCAATTTTTAAAAAATCACTCGTCTTAATGGAAATAGATACGGAAAACCAAGCTTTAATTAAAGTTGGGATAACCATTGGAGATATCAATGGAATTGGGCCTGAAATTATTCTAAAAGCATTGCGTGACGCTAGAATTCTTAAGGATTTTACGCCGATAATTTATGGTTCTGAAAAAGTTTTGTCGCATTATCAAGGGTTATTGGAAATGGATGATTTTAGCATTCAAATCTGTAAAAATGCGAGTCAAGCACTTGAAAATAATGTGAATGTTGTAAATGTTTGGACAGAGGAAGTAGAATTATCAGTGGGGCAAGGCACGGAAAAAGGAGGTCTATATGCTTTTAAAGCATTGGAAGCTGCTACTCAAGATATTTCTGAAGGAAAAATTGATGTTCTGGTAACTGCGCCATTTTCTAAAGACGGAATGATAAAAGCAGGATTTAAATTCCCGGGTCATACGGAGTATTTAGCAGATTTATCTGCTGTCAAAGAGGCTCTAATGATTTTAGTTTCTCCAACACTTAAGGTTGCACTTGTAACTAGTCACATTCCAATTAAAGAAATCAGTAAGAATTTATCCAAAGACTTAATAATTGAAAAAATAAAAGCATTTGAGCAAAGTTTGAAAAAAGATTTTAATCTCACTAAACCTAAAATTGCTGTATTTGGTTTAAATCCCCATGCTGGCGAAAATGGAAAACTAGGAACTGAAGAATCTGAAACTATACAACCTGCGATTCAATTTTGTAAAGCTGAAGGAATCTTAGCTTTTGGACCTTTTGCTGCAGATGGTTATTTTGGTTCTCCAGCGAGAAATCAATACGATGGTGTTTTAGCGATGTATCACGATCAAGGTCTAGCAGCTTTCAAAGCCCTTTCTTTTGATGATGGAGTTAATTTTACTGCAGGTTTGCCAATTGTTCGAACTTCTCCTGATCACGGAACTGCCTTTGATATTGCAGGAAAAAATTGTGCTTCAGAGCAGTCTTTTAGAAGTGCGATCTATATGGCGCTTGATATTTTTAGGACGCGGAAATTCCAAAAATTAATTCATGCAAATCCACTTCCTTTTACTCCTGAAGACAAAAGCAAAAAGAATAGTAGCCGAGATGAGTAAAATGATTTTTTCTTTTTAAAGAAAAATAGTATCTTTGCCCTTCGTTTTGGTATAATTTAAAATCAGCTCGTGAAAAGTCAATTTGAAATACCCTTTGTTGGATTAAAAATTGGATACCACGATTTTGAATTAGACATTGACGATACGTTCTTTGAGTCTTTGCCATTTTCTATAATTGAAAAAGGTAATTTAAAAGTTTGGTTGGATTTAGAAAAAAAAGAGTCAATGCTTGTTGCTGATCTCGAAGTTTGTGGCACTGTAAAAGGAACTTGTTCCCGCTGCAATGAACAAATGGACATCGAAGTAGAAGGCGAAATGACTGTTTATTATAAATTTGGAAATGAGAATGAAGAGGATGAAAATCTTATAGTTATTCCTTTCGACAGTTATGAAATAAACGTACAACAAGCAATTTATGAATTAATTGTAGTTTCTATTCCATCTAGACCAATTCATGAAGAAGGCGAATGCGAAAAAGAAATGGTTCAATTAATTAAAAAATATTCAACACCTGAACCAAAAAAAGACAAAGATGATGAGGTTGACCCACGGTGGGCAGCATTGAAAAATTTAAATTGATAATTATATAATAAAGTTATGGCACATCCGAAACGAAAAATTTCCAAAACACGAAGAGATAAAAGAAGAACACACATAAATGCTGTTGCAAGCAATGTTGCTACTTGTCCTACAACTGGACAGCCGCACCTATTTCACCATGCTCATTGGCATGAAGGTAAATTATACTACAAAGGAAAAGTTTTAGCCGAAAAAGAAGTTGTTGAGTAATCAACAAAAAGTTCTTAAATGAAAATCGGAATAGATATTTCTGGTGGCGACTTCGCTCCTGCTGCAAATCTTGATGGCGCTATTTTAGCACAAAAAGAATTAAAAGGTGACGCCATTATTGTATTGATTGGCGATGAAGAACAAATAATTTCAGGTTTATTAGAAAGAAATATTTCTGATGGTTTATTTGAAATAATTCATGCCCCAGAAGTAATCACTTTTCACGACCATCCAACCCGAGCACTTAGTAAAAAACCAAATAGTTCAATTGCTGTAGGATTTAATCAACTTGCAAAAGGAGAATTACATGCATTTGCAAGTACTGGAAATACTGGAGCAATGTTGGTGGGATCAATGTACAAATTAAATACAATTGCCGGAGTTATTAGGCCTTGCATAACTTCAACACTTCCAGCTATCGATGGTTCCAAAACTATTTTATTAGATGTTGGGTCAAATGCAGATTGCAAAGCCGATGTCTTGTACCAATTTGCTGTTTTAGGATCTCTTTATTCGCAGCATGTTCATAATATTGAAAAACCCCGAGTGGCACTCTTAAACATTGGAGAGGAAGAATCAAAGGGAAATTTATTGACAATCGCAACCTACAAATTACTTGCCGAATCAGATGAGATTAATTTTATTGGTAACATAGAAGGCCGACATATTTTTTCTGGAAAAGCAGATGTAATTGTCTGTGATGGATTTACTGGAAATGTAGTTTTAAAACAAGCCGAAGGTATTTATTCTCTTATGAAAAAACGAGGGATAAACGATGAGTATTTTGATCGTTTTAATTACGAGAATTATGGTGGGACTCCAATTTTAGGTGTAAAGGGAAATGTTATTATTGGCCACGGAATTTCCAATGACATTGCTGTTAAAAATATGATTTTGCATGCTCATGAAGTTGCAAGCTCTGGTTTAGCAATGAAAGTTAACTATGCTTTTAATTAATTTATGAATAAAATAACTGCTGCTATTACTGGTGTTCAAGGATATGTTCCTGAGCATGTTTTAAGCAATGAAGACCTTACTAAAATTGTTGACACTTCTGATGAGTGGATAACAACACGAACAGGAATTAAGGAACGAAGAATCATGAAAAATGGCGCTTCTTCTGATATGGCAGCTGAAGCTGTAAAAAGCTTGCTTAAGAAAAAAAATATTGATCCACTCGAAATCGAGCTAGTTGTTTTAGCAAGTGTTACTCCAGATCATTTGTTTCCAAGTACTGCAAATATTTTATGTGACAAAGTTGGAATGACAAATGCTTGGGGCTTTGATCTCTTGGCTGCTTGTTCAGGGTTTTTATTTGCGCTAACAACAGCTTCGCAATTTATTGAAAATGGCAGGTATAAAAAAGTACTTGTTGTAGGAGTTGATAAAATGTCCTCAATAGTTGATTATACCGATCGCACAACCTGCATAATTTTTGGTGATGGTGCGGGTGTAGTTTTATTAGAGCCAAACGAAGAAGGTTTAGGAATCCAAGATCATATTCTAAGAACCGATGGCTCAGGAAGAGAATTTCTCATTCAGCAGGGCGGTGGATCAGTAAATCCTGCAACTATTGATAGCGTTGAAAAAAAGATGCATTTTGTCAAGCAAGAAGGGCTTCAAGTTTTTAAATTTGCAGTTACTAAAATGGCAGATGTTTCTGTAGAAATTATGGAAAGAAATAATCTTAGCAGTGAGGATGTCGCTTGGCTTGTTCCTCATCAGGCAAATCTTAGAATTATAGACGCAACAGCAAATAGAATGGGTGTTTCAAATGATAAAGTCATGATAAACATTCAAAAATATGGAAATACAACTGCGGGCACTTTACCTTTGTGTTTGTGGGATTATGAAAAACAGCTAAAAAAAGGCGATAACATTATACTCTCTGCCTTTGGTGGAGGATTTACTTGGGGCTCAATTTATTTAAAATGGGCTTACAATTCATAAAAGTTTAACTTTGTAAAAAATCATAGCAATGAATTTAGAAGAAATTAAAGACCTAATTAAACTTGTATCTAAAACAGGTATTGGGAGAGTTGAAATCGAACGCGAAGGATTTAAAGTAATTATCAAAGGTGGCATGAACACGCAAGCTGAGCAACCTATTTACATGCAGCAAGCAGCGCCAAGTCAACAAATACTTCCAGCTGCAGCGCCAGTTTCGATGTCTGTAGCACCAAGTGCTCCAACAAATACTCTTGAAGTAGAAAATGACTCCAAGTACATCACGATAAAATCTCCAATGATTGGAACTTTTTACCGAACTGCAGGTCCTGATAAACCAGCATTTGTAGAAGTCGGAACAGATATCAAAAAAGGAGATAAACTGTGTATCATCGAAGCCATGAAAACCTTTAATGAAATTGAAGCTGAAATTTCTGGTAAAATAATAAAAGTACTTGTCGACAATTCAAATCCTGTGGATTACGATCAACCTTTATTTTTAGTTGACCCATCTTAAAAGGATATAACCAAAAAATCAGGGATGTTTAATAAAATATTAATAGCAAATCGCGGGGAAATAGCTTTAAGAATTATTCGAACGTGTAAAGAAATGGGAATTAAAACGGTTGCCGTTTATTCTACAGCAGATAAAGACAGTTTGCCTGTTCGCTTTGCTGACGAAGCTGTTTGTATTGGTCCACCAATGAGTGCGAAATCGTATTTGTCTATTCCTAATATTTTGGCAGCGGCAGAAATTACCAATGCAGATGCAATTCATCCAGGATATGGTTTCCTTTCTGAAAACGAAAAGTTCTCAAAGGCCTGCCAAGAACACGGCATCAAATTTATTGGCGCTTTACCGGAGCAAATCGCAGGAATGGGCGATAAAGCATCTGCAAAAGCAACTATGATAAAAGCCGGAGTTCCTTGCATTCCTGGCTCAAAGGGTTTATTGACTTCAATTCCTGAAGCTAAAAGTATTGCAAAAGAAATCAAATACCCGGTTATTCTCAAAGCAACAGCCGGAGGTGGCGGAAAGGGAATGCGAATTGTGTGGGAAGAATCTGAATTAGAATCAGCTTGGGATTCTGCAAGACAAGAATCTGCTGCAGCTTTTGGAAATGATGGAATGTACATGGAAAAATACATTCTTGAACCAAGACACATTGAAATTCAAATTGCGGGTGATCAATATGGAAATGCTTGCCATTTATCAGAAAGAGACTGCTCTATTCAGCGTCGCCATCAAAAATTAGTGGAAGAAACACCATCTCCTTTCATGACAGATGAACTGCGCGAAAGAATGGGAGTTGCAGCAATAAAAGCAGCAAAAGCTGTAAAGTATGAAGGTGTTGGAACCGTAGAATTTCTTGTGGATAAAAATCGCGATTTCTATTTTATGGAAATGAATACGCGAATTCAAGTCGAACATACGATCACTGAAGAGGTGATTAATTTTGATCTCATAAAAGAGCAAATTAAGATTGCTGCAGGAGAAAAAATTTCTGGAAAAAATTATTATCCAATGATGCATGCCATACAATGCAGAATAAATGCTGAAGATCCTGCAATGGATTTTCGTCCGTGCCCAGGAAAAATAACAGAATACCATTGTCCCGGCGGACATGGGGTTCGTATTGATGCGCATGTGTATGCTGGATATACGATTCCTTCGAATTATGACTCAATGATTTCTAAGTTAATTGTAGTTGCTCAAACCCGCGAAGAAGCAATTTTAAAAATGAAAAGAGCACTTGATGAATACATTATTGAAGGTATAAAGACAACTATTCCTTTTCATCAAAAACTGATGCAAAACGAAGATTTCTGCAAGGGAAATTTTACCACCAAGTTTATGGAGACTTTTGAGTTCTAAATTCTAATCAAAAAAAGCAACTAAAATTTCATAAATTCGTTCTAAAAGAGTAAATTTATTGCACTCTTTTTTTAGATCGAACAAGCATGCTGAATTACTTAAGGCTTATTTCTTTAATTCTGTTTTTAGCCGGAGCTAATCGTATGGTTTTTGGGCAGTGCACAACAGGGGCCCCATCCTCAGCTGCAACTTTTACTCCTCTATGTTCTGCGCCTTCTCAGATTTCTGGTACAACAACAACATATCAATACTCAAAGGTGTCGGTAATAGTCGGCTACCAATACAATTTTCAAAGTTTATTTTCAGGTACTGCACAAGCATCTGATTTTATAACAATAGCAACCGATGCTGCCGCCCCAGTTGTACTATTCTCGGGTTTAAATGGGAATAGTGGTATTTACTGGACAGCAACCTCAACTGAAACTATTCGTTTTTATACTCATACTTCTGCAGGCTGCCCAACAACTGTTTCTACTAGACAGAGAAAGGTAATCATGGCTCCTTTTCAAGCGAGAATAGACAAAACTAATTCACTGTGTGCTGGTTTCCCTGGATCGGGTCAATATACAATAACCGTTGGACCTAACCATGGTTGGAATTCCACGGCCGTTAGTGCTTCACAAACTGTAATTAATCCAACTATTTCAAATCGATTAAATTATACTATTGTTGGGAGTACTGCTCCAGAAATTGGCCCCCTTTTAATTACTCCCCCTTCCTCTTGGTCCCCAACAACTACTTTAACTACTCCATTTACAGGGTATACATATTTATCATCTACTTCTCCATTTACAGGAGGAATTAATTCATTTACTACAACTAATTCAGGGCCTATAGGTACTTATACTTCTTCCAATATTGTTGGAATGTCTGGGAATATTACAATTCAAGTAAAACCAAGTGGTTCACTAACCACTGCTTATACTACTGGCTGTGGTGCATACCATTTTTTCCCTATAATAACTGCCCCAACAGCCCTTGTATTTACGCCCACAACAAATTATTCTTGTGGTTCAGGATCAGTTACTTTACAAGCATCAGGGGGAATTCCTCCTTACAATATTACTTGGACTGACGGCACAACAACATTTGATCCACCTGGAAATGTGGTAGGCAGCTATACAACTCCAAATTTACTTGCTGGAACTTATACTTTTGATTTAACAGACGCAAATGGTTGCCCAAAACAGCAAGTTGTAACAATAAATCCACCTCCGCCACCTGGCACACCTGTAGCAAGTGTAAGTGCACAACCAACTTGTTCTACTCCAACGGGTACTATTACAGTTACAAGTCCAGTTGCAGCCTCAGGAACAAGCTATACTTTAACAGGAACTAACCCAGTAGTTGCAGCGATAACAAATACCACAGGAATTTTTCCTAATTTAGTCTCTGGCACCTATCAGGTTATTAGTACTGCAGGAGGTTGTGCTTCAACTCCTCTGGCTAACTTAATTGTTTCAGCTATCACTTTACCAGCTTTACCTACTATAGCTATAGGCCTTCCAACTTGCTCTTCAGCCGGAACAGCAACGATTAGTAATTATGATGTAACACAATCGTATGTCTTCTCACAAATTGGCCTATCAGTTGGTGCAGGTGGATTAATCAGTGGTATGGTTGCAGGGACACCGTACACAGTAACAAGTAATATTGGAGCTTGTGCATCATCAAGTTCACTAGCCTTTATTGTAGATCCACAATTAATTACTCCAGCAGTTCCTATTATTATAACTTCACCAGCAACTTGTTCTTCAGTAGGAACAGCAGTGATTAGTAATTATGTTGCAGGTCAAACGTATGTCTTTTTACCTATTGGCCCAACAGTTGATCCAGGTGGTGGAATCAACGGTATGACTGCAGGGACAAGTTACACAATAACAAGCTCTAATCTATCTTGTACCTCTTTAAATTCATTAGCATTTTCTATAGATTTAGAATTAATTACTCCCCCAGCTCCTATTATTGCAACTTCAGCCGCAACATGTTTTTCAAACGGAACTGCAACTATTAGTAATTATGTTGTTGGCCAAATATATGACTTCACGCCAATTGGTCCAACAGTTGAAACATTAGGTGAAATCAATGGTTTGGCTGTAGGTACCATTTATACAGTTACAAGTTCTAATGGATTTTGTATTTCTGCGGGCACTTCATTTATTATATCTCCCCAATTAATTACCCCAGCAGTTCGTATTATTGTAACTTCACCAGCAACTTGCTCGTCTGTTGGAACAGCAACAATTAGTAATTATGTTGCTGGGCAAACTTATGTCTTTTCACCAGGTGGCCCATCAGTAAATTCAAGTGGCCTTATTAGCAACATGATTGCAGGGTTAAGTTATACAGTGACAAGTAATAATGGATCTTGCACCTCTTTAGATTCCGCGCCATTTACAATTGATATTCAATTAAGCATACCATTAGCTCCCCTTGTGGATACAACAGCAGCAACTTGTTTGTCAGACGGATCAGCAACTATTAGCAATTTTGTTGCAGGAAATACGTATAACTTCACTCCAAGCGGTCCAACTGTAGATATAACAACTGGCGTTATTAGTAATATGAATACTGGAACACCCTACACAGTTACAAGCTACAATGGATTCTGCACCTCTTTAAATTCACTTTCCTTTAGTATAAATGCCCAATTAATTACCCCAGCAGTACCTATTATTTTAACAGCACCAGCAACTTGTTTGTCAGATGGAACAGCAACAGTAAGTAATTACGATAACACATTAAATTATACTTTCACACCAAGCGGTCCAACAGTAGATGCAATTGGCCTTATTAGTAATATGACTGCTGGCATAGCATACACAGCAGCAAGTTTTAATGGATATTGTACCTCTTTAGATTCCGCGCCATTTACAATAGATTTTCAGTTAATTACTCCCGCAACACCACTTGTAGATACAACAGCAGCAACTTGTTTGTCAGACGGAACAGCAACTATTAGCAATTTTGTTGCAGGAAATACGTATAACTTCACTCCAAGCGGGACAGCACTAGATATAACAACTGGCGTTATTAGTAATATGACTGCTGGCACACCCTACACAGTTACAAGCTATAATGGATTTTGTACTTCTTTAGATTCCGCGCCATTTACAATTGATATTCAATTGAGTACACCAGTAGTTCCCCTAGTGGATACAACAGCAGCAACTTGTTTGTCAGATGGAACAGCAACAGTAAGTAATTACGATAACACATTAAATTATACTTTCACACCAAGCGGTCCAACAGTAGATGCAAGCGGTGCTATTAGCAACATTACTACTGGCATAGCATACACAGTAACAAGTTTTAATGGATATTGTACCTCTTTAGATTCCGCGCCATTTACAATAGATTTTCAGTTAATTACTCCCGCAACACCACTTGTAGATACAACAGCAGCAACTTGTTTGTCAGACGGAACAGCAACTATTAGCAATTTTGTTGCAGGAAATACGTATAACTTCACTCCAAGCGGGACAGCACTAGATATAACAACTGGCGTTATTAGTAATATGACTGCTGGCACACCCTACACAGTTACAAGCTACAATGGATTTTGTACTTCTTTAGATTCCGCGCCATTTACAATTGATATTCAATTAAGCATACCAGTAGTTCCCCTAGTGGATACAACAGCTGCAACTTGTTTGTCAGATGGAACAGCAACAGTAAGTAATTACGATAACACATTAAATTACACTTTCACACCAAGCGGTCCAACAGTAGATGCAATTGGCCTTATTAGTAATATGACTGCTGGCACCTCTTTCACCTTAAAAAGCGCTAATACATCTTGTAGCTCTTTAGATTCCGCGCCATTTATAATAGATTTTCAGTTAATTACTCCCGCAACACCACTTGTAGATACAACAGCAGCAACTTGTCTATTAGATGGTACAGCAACCTTAAGTAATTACGATAACACATTAAATTACACTTTCACACCAAGCGGTCCAACAGTAGATGCAAGCGCTGCTATTAGCAACATTACTGCTGGCATAGCATACACAGCAGCAAGTTTTAATGGATCTTGTACCTCTTTAGATTCCGCGCCATTTACAATAGATATTCAATTAAGTACACCAGTAGCTCCACTTGTAGATACAACAGCTGCAACTTGTTTGTCAGATGGAACAGCAACGATAAGTAATTACGATAACACATTAAATTACACATTCACACCAAGCGGTCCAACAGTAGATGCAATTGGCCTTATTAGTAATATGACTGCTGGCACCTCTTTCACCTTAAAAAGCGCTAATACATCTTGTAGCTCTTTAGATTCCGCGCCATTTATAATAGATTTTCAGTTAATTACTCCCGCAACACCACTTGTAGATACAACAGCAGCAACTTGTTTATCAGAGGGTACAGCAACCTTAAGTAATTACGATAACACATTAAATTACACATTCACACCAAGCGGCCCGACAGTAGATATAATAACTGGCGTTATTAGTAATATGACTACTGGAATACCCTACACAGTTACAAGCTACAATGGATTTTGTACTTCTTTAGATTCCGCGCCATTTACAATAGATATTCAATTAAGTACACCAGTAGCTCCACTTGTGTATACAACAGCTGCAACTTGTTTATCAGACGGAACAGCAACTATTAGCAATTTTGTTTCAGGAAATACGTATAACTTCACTCCAAGCGGTCCGACAGTAGATATAATAACTGGCCTTATTAGTAATATGACTACTGGCACACCCTACACAGTAACAAGTAACAATGGATTTTGTACTTCTTTAGATTCCGCGCCATTTACAATAGATTTTCAGTTAATTACTCCCGCAACACCACTTGTAGATACAACAGCAGCAACTTGTTTATCAGAGGGTACAGCAACCTTAAGTAATTACGATAACACACTTAACTACACCTTTACACCAAGCGGTCCAACCTTAGATGTAACAACTTGTGTTATTAGTAATATGACTAGTGGTACACCTTACACAATAACTAGTAATAATGGTTTCTGTTCAATAGATTCATCACCGTTTACAATAGATATTCAATTAATTACACCAGCAGACCCTACTTTTGCAACATTAGCAGAAACTTGTTTATCTGACGAAATTGCAACGATAAGTAATTTCGACAACACGCTAATTTATACATTCAATCCAAGCGGACCAACAATAGATGCAATTGGACTTATTAGCAATATTACTTCTGGAACGTCTTTCACCATAATAAGTACTAATGGTTTTTGTATATCAGCATTGGTACCCTTAACAGTACAGCCACTACTTGGGAATTTTAGTGTTATAGTTGACACTACTATCTGCTCAAGTAACTTACCATTTTCAATGAACTCTTTAACCTTTAGTGCAGCTGGAACGCAAGTAGCAAATTTAATCGCGGTAAACGGATGTGATAGTTTAGTAACCATAAATTTGACAGTTATTGCGAATGTTAATTCTAACTTCTCACAAATATCGCCTATTTGTTTTGGAGACCCCTTGGCTCTTCCTACAAGTTCATTAAATGGAATTACAGGAACTTGGAGTCCTGCAATAAACAATACTGATACAACGACTTACACCTTTACTCCAGGAATTGATCAATGTGGTTATACTGCAACAATGACGATTATCGTATATCCTCAGGTGCTAGTTACAATTACAGATACTTCGATTTGTACGGGTGGTACAGCAATACTAATTGCTACTGCAAGTCCAGCAGGTGGGGATTTCTTTTGGTCGAATGCCAACCCGACATCTTCAATCACTGTTTCCCCAACTTTTTCAACTAGCTACTCCGTATTTTACACTTCTTTAAACAATTGTTTTGCCACAGCTACGCGACTTCTAGCAGTTAACCCAATTCCAACAGCTACAGCTACAAGCGCCCTTATTTGTGATGGTGAAATTGCAACAATAGTAGCTACTGGCTTGCCTACAGGTGGAACATATTTATGGTCTCCCTCAGGACAAACAACTGCGAGTATAAATGTTTCACCAAGTTCAACAGCAAATTATTCTGTTGTCTATTCTAGATTAGGCTGTGAAAGTCCGGTAGTTAATACCGTTGTAACAGTAAATCCAGTTCCAATTCTTAACTTGGCATCAGAAGTTATTTGTATTGGAGAAGACATTACAATGACTGCACAAACTACTATTGCAGGTGGAGTTTATGATTGGGGTAATGGATCTAGCAATGCAACACAAACATTTAGCCCACAAAGCGATACTACTCTTACGTTAACTTACAGTGTAAATGGTTGTACAAGCCCAATAGAAACTGCGACAATAACAGTAAATCCATTGCCAATTTCAACATTCTCAGGTTCTCCGTTAACAGGGTGTATTCCTTTGGAGGTAACCCTACTTGCAGATGATAATTCAAATACATCCTATTCATGGTCAGCAAGTAATGGATTAACAGGAACAGGAGCACAAAGTAGCCTTACGTTCACAAGTGGTGGCGTTTATAACATTACGCTGACTGCGGGGTTAAATGGTTGTTTCACAACTACAACGTTGAATAATTATATTGAAGTAGATAATTATCCAATAGCATCATTTGTGCCTTCTTCAAACTCATTTACTGAGCTCAGTCAATTATTAGAATTTACGAATACTAGTTCAGGTGCAAATAGTTATACTTGGGATTTTGGAGATGGAGCATCTTCTACAGAGATAAATCCAGAACATAATTTTACAGATAATTTGAATGGACATATTATCACACTAACAGCATATTCTCAATTTTTATGTGAAAGTAGTGCGACCATTGAGATTTTATTTAATAATGGCTTAGTTTATTATATTCCAAATACATTTACTCCAAATGGTGACGAGTTTAATCAAACATTTAAACCTATTTTTTCAAATAGTATTGATCCCTATAATTACTCTTTTTATATTTATAATCGCTGGGGGCATGTTATTTTTGAAACACATGATATAGAAAGAGGCTGGGATGGATTATTTGGAGAAGATGGCATACCAGTTTCTACGGGAACATATACCTACAAGATTATTGTCAAGTTTACAGAAACGGATGAGAGAAAAGAATTTTTCGGGCATATAAATTTAGTGCGCTAAGAAGTTTTATTTAGATTAAAAAACAGAATTAAAAATTGATGCAATATAGTGTAAACTTTTACTTCAAATTGTCATCAGTTAATAAGAGATTGAAAATATCCATTATTTTATTTCTTTCTTTTTTCGCTGCTTATTCTCAAACTCAACCAATGACCTCCTGTAATTTGGTTGTTTACAAAGTGGGGGATGGTACTACTTCATTGTCTGGTAGTGCTTTTCCTGTTTCTATTGACGAAATAAACCCTATAAATGGTAATATATCTCAAACTCTCACAACACAATTTACGGGTAGTAGTTGGTTAACGCAAAGTGGAAGTGCCCCTAGGCCAAATGATGAGAGGTAAAGTCGCAGGTGAACAGGTAATATTTAATGGAATGATAACAGAAATTATCGGCGTAATTTAAGCTGATCGATAAATTAGACTTAATTTTGCTTAAAGATTATTCATGCATGTAATTTTTTATTGTTTTTTATTATTTGGAATAGTCATTCCTGAGTGCTTATTTTCTCAATCCCTGATCATCAATGAAGTTTCCCAAGGACCTTCAGGATCGAAAGAATATGTCGAGCTTTTAGTTATTCCAGGCGTTAATTACAATCCTTGCATTGCTAGTACAAACTGTCTTGATTTAAGAAATTGGATAATTGATGATAACAATGGTTATTTTTCAAATGGACCAAGTTCCGGGACAGGTATCTCTACTGGTTGTAACCGTTTCGCAAATATTAGTTTTTGGTCATGTATTCCAGTTGGTACGTTGATTGTCATATACAACGATGCCGATCTAAATGTATCAATGCCAGCTCAAGATTTAAGTATGGGGGATAATAATTTCCGCTTGGTGATTCCTATTTCTTCTATCTTATTTGAAAATCATACCACATCACCCTCAACTGGAACTGGTCAGCTCTATCCAACAACAGGATTTAATGCAGGAGGGTTATGGAGTATTTGCATGGGAATGAGCAATTCCAACGATTCCTTTCAGATTTATAGTTCAAGTAATTATACTGTTCCAGTGCATGGTGTTAGTTGGGGGAATAACAATAGTGCAACCATTATCTACTTCACTGGACCTGCATCAAATAGCGTGTATAGTTTTACAAATAATATTTCTAATAACCCCAATGCACAAGCAAATTGGACTGCTGGAAATTGTATGGCGCCAAATAACCAAACGCCAGGTTCAGCAAATAATGCAGGAAATCAAGCCTATATTAGCTCCTTAACTAATGCTTCGCCAACAGCAGCAGCTGGAGGAACTCAAACTATTTGTCAAACAGGAACGGCAACCGTAAGTGGTGCAAGTTCATCAAATGGTACTATTTTTTGGACAGAAAATGGTACTGGTTCTATTACATCAGGTGCAACAACGCTAACACCAACTTATACTGCAGCCGCAGGAGATGCTGGAACTACAGTAACCTTAACAATGACAGTTTCTAATAGTCCTTGTACAGCTTCAGCAACGTATTCAATTGTGGTTAAAGCTTCACCAACAGCAACAGCAGGAGGAACACAAACTATTTGTCAAACAGGAACGGCAACCGTAAGTGGTGCAAGTTCATCAAATGGTACTATTCTTTGGACAGAAAATGGTGCTGGTTCTATTACATCAGGTGCAACAACGCTAACACCAACTTATACTGCAGCCGCAGGAGATGCTGGAACTACAGTAACCTTAACAATGACAGTTTCTAATAGTCCTTGTACAGCTGCTACAGCAACGTATTCAATTGTGGTTAAAGCTTCGCCAACAGCAGTAGCTGGAGGAACTCAAACTATTTGTCAAGCAGGAACGGCAACCGTAAGTGGTGCAAGTTCATCAAATGGTACTATTCTTTGGACAGAAAATGGTGCTGGTTCTATTACATCAGGTGCAACAACGCTAACACCAACTTATACTGCAGCCGCAGGAGA
>Ga0209358_10000057_pt1 | contig 98838 bp, 123 predicted proteins | sample LauGreFa1BDMLBSN_2_FD_187574 | JGI IMG/M metagenome (GOLD analysis project Ga0209358, IMG submission 187574) | Freshwater lake microbial communities from Lake Michigan, USA - Fa13.BD.MLB.SN (SPAdes) (version 2) | ecosystem: Environmental > Aquatic > Freshwater > Lake | place: Lake Michigan... | reverse complement strand
CTCGAGTTCAGTTGGCTTCAAGCGTTTAGTCTTGAAGTGAGCCTTTCGTTTTCTCAGGAGTACTTCAACTCGTTGTAACAGTACTCGAATTGGTCTCGGAATCCGCCAAAACAACTTTTTTAGTAGTTTTCAATTTATTGATGAGTTTAGTTTCGTTGTTGAAAAAAAGGACATCAGAAGAATTGTCAGATGGTCCAGACGCAGACCATTTTTGTGGTACTTCGTCATCGAATTTAATTCTTACGTAAGTTCCGTCATAATCTGTATCAATCTGACCTTTATCGATTATGAACATTGCAGATTTTTTACCATTTTTACTACGAACAATTAAAGTTCCTGTGGAACCCCCATTGTATGGGAATTCCATATATACTTTTTCATTTGCTTCTATTTCTGCAAAAAGGGATTTGTCTCCCATTTCACTGACAGAAGAATCATACTTCCATATGTTTTGTGTAATTTCGGTTTCAGTCGGTTTTGTTGACTTTGACGTTGATTCTGCAGAAGATGATGTGCAGGATTTAACAACGATTCCGAGGGCAATTAAGGTGATTGCGACCACAAGTGTTTTTTTCATATTGATTTGTTTATTTGAAAACAAAATTACATGAAAAAATTAAACCACCAAATTTTTTTTTATTTTTTTTTCAATCGGTTTTTTTTCCATTGAACTGAGGAGACAACACTACACATTACCCATTGAGATAATTGTCTATAATACTTTGAACTTTTGGATTGTCCCCCGTGTAAATGATGTCTGTAAGATATTTTCTTAGTGGGTAAATCTCGTCTGTAAGAACTCTTTCTTCTAACTCATCATTTTTCTTATGATGTTCATAATCAGGTTCGATACCTGGATAGTTAAAAGGTTCGACTCTATATTTTGTTCTTAATTTATTTTTATCAACAACAAATATCATGTCATTGTCTTCTAATGGTGATTCGAGACCAATACCTATTGAAGAGTTTGGTATCCAATTTTTGTCTCTTGTAAATGATATTGCGTTTTGATGTTTGGTTCTGGCTAATCGTTTGTCGTGACTTAAATATTCCCCTGACGGTAATGTACCTCTTAATGAATTTGAAGATATAATATCTAATCCGCGGTTTGTAGATGTCTTGTGATATAATGGTGTTCCTTTTATATCCTCTAACCTTTCGGATATAATCCCCATCACTTGTTTTATCCTGTGAATATTTTCGTGGAGCGTCATGTAAATAAATATAATTGAACTACACATTACTGAACTATTTATTGATAGAAATAATACTTTGTTATCATGAGATATGTAATAACACCCACACAATTTCATAATTTAGTTTATGGTTACCTGAACAAGATGTTCAGCAAAAAGGATTTTAGAAAAGACGTAATAGATGATGAAAATTGGAGGGTTGATATGTTTGATGACAAAGAAAGAGAACTCATTTCATATTTTTGGTATGAACCTGGCGAGTACGATGACGGAACCCCTCATAACGGAATTGGTAGTTTGCATGTTCACCCCGATGTTGCCGACTTTATAAGAAATACATTTTCTGTTAGACAAGGAAAAGCCCTTGATATTATTGGTGATTGGGTCAGTGAAAAGTTTGATGTGGATATCGATGAAATTGATATCTATCCTACTAGAAAAAGTCCCCCTAATTATTAACATTATTCATAATAAGTTAATATTTGTCTTGTTAGAATTTTCTATTTATTGTAATGATAAAAGATATTCTAACCATTGTAATCCCTTGTAAAAACGAAAGGGATTTGATTTCATTTACGTTGAAGTATTTGGATAAACAAATCAACATCCACGGGACGAAGGTAATCATCGCTGATTCATCAGATGACCTTACAAGAGAAATAATTAACAACACCTATTGTCCCCATCTCAACGTTGAAATAATTGACGGAGGTTTCCCATCTGTAGCAAGAAACAATGGAGCAAAACTTGTTGATACACCATATGTTCTTTTCTTGGATGCAGATATTTTCTTACATGATAATGAGACAATAGATAACTCTTTGAATTATATGATTAATAATTCACTTTATCTTGTTACTTGTAGATTCCGAACTCGTGGGAAATATTCATTGGTCTTCCCTATATTTGAATGGTTCAGAGATTTTTATTCTCATCACCTGCCATGTGCAATTGGTGGTTTTATGATGTTCGATAAAGAAGTTTTTGATAAACTTGGAGGTTTTATTAATGAGGATTTATTTGCCGAAGACTTTCATCTATCTTCAAAAGTTCACCCATCAAAATTTGGAGTTTATAATAAAAAAATATATACCACAGATAGAAGGTTCAAGAAAAAAGGTTTGTGGTACATGCTAAAAATGGCGGTTCTTTCTGCTGTTAATAAAGACAATCCTGAGTTTTTTAAAAATGAACACAATTACTGGGTATAAAGTTGTTATCATGTCCGACCTTCACCTCGGAATGAAAGATAGCTCACCAAAAAAGATATTGGAATTTTTAAATTCCATCGAAACGGAACTTCTGATTCTAAACGGAGATATCATTGATATTGATGCTCTTAAACGTGGCAGCAAGTGGAAAAACAAACATACAAAAGTCTTAATGAAAATATTGGATATAAGTCGTCACACAGAAGTTATATATATCCGCGGAAATCATGATAATGATTTGGAAGACTTATTTGAATTTGATTTGGGTAATATAAAGTTCGTTGAGGATTATACCTATTATCAAAGTGTATGGTTAGGTGAAGATGATAACTTCGGTACCAAGAAAGTTTTTGTATTCCACGGTGATAAAATAGATGTGACCGTTAAATATAAATTCTTATCTTACATAGGCTCCGTGGGTTATGATATTGCTCTTCGTGTTAATACTTGGTACAATGATTATAGAAATAAAATGGGTAAACCTTATTTTTCTATATCCAAAATTATCAAGGAAAATGTTAAAGATGCCATTAGTTTTATCAATGATTTTGAAGTTAACGCTTGTGAATATGCAAAAACAAAAAACGCAGATATTGTTGTTTGTGGTCACATCCATATTCCGTCAATAAAAAAAATTAATGGGGTAACTTATTATAACTCAGGAGATTGGGTCGAAAATTTCTCCGCACTTGTTCTTACTAAAGAAAACAAGTGGGAATTGATTACTCTTTCTTGATAATAATTTGACATGCTAAATGATGGTAAGTACTTGTTGTTAGGTGTATACTTCTCTAAGGAGAAGGAACCGACAAGGATTTCTTGACAGTTCACAATTTATTTTTGTATATTTGCTGGGATGGACCTTCGAGAACAAATAGATTGCGTGTTTAATAAAATGCTCATACCTCAATGCTCTGAATTTGACTATGTGTTCAGTAAGAAATATGGTGAGGTTGGTCCTAAGCGCTTTTATGAAATTGTCTTTGTCATTAAAGAAGGTAGTTACGAATGGGTCGATAGTGTTATGATGCACGAAATACACAAAAAAGCATCGGGTTTAATTGATATGATTGGTCTTGGTGAAAAAGATGACTATGCAATCATTTTTAGGTCTCACAAAAACTTAAGAAACAAAGGTCATTATTTGAGGTGATTGTCTATTTATTATGGATGAGAACCTCAATTGAAAAAATAATTAAGAACTTTGTATTAAAAGATGTTTCGGGCGCTGATTATAGCGTCGAAGCAAACCAAGGCGATGATAACTTGGAACTATATGAAATTTATATATACCTTCCTCATAAAACTGATAGAGAAGAGGTTCTAATTATTAAAGAAAGACTTGAAAGAGCTTTATCTCATCTTGGACTTAGAGGAATTTTCGGTGGTCTCTATGACTACAAAATTCAAAATAAATTTGTGATTAACGTCAGAGGGATATATAGACCTTAGAAATTATTTTATGACAGAAAGGGAACAAAACGTTAAAGCAATTCAAAAGTTCGTTGAACAAGTATACCGCCCAGAAAAAACTCGTATCAGAGAACTGAAGAGCGGAAATTATGTAGAGTATTTTTTGATATTTTATTTTGACCATATTTCTGATGATTATATTTTAAATCGTCAACACAAAGATTTGAAAGAACACAAAGAATCAATGTTAGCAAAAGAAGTTAGAGAATACATTGAAAAGTATTTGGGAATTAAAACATCAGGTCTTCAATACACAAACAATTATTTCTCCCCGATTGAACAACACGGAATAAGTATCATCATCGTAGAAGAATAATTTCTACTATTTATAAGTATGAAATACATCATCACAGAAAGTCAGTGGGAAAATTGGTTGAGAAGAAGAATGTCTCCCACAGATTATTTCGAATATGTTAGATTTGCCTGTAACCATTATGATGACCGTGGTGTTGATTTGCAACAATTCGTTCAAGACGTTCATTCAAGAGCTATTGATGATTTTTTGATGGCCGAATATGATTATGCCAATATAAACGATGAACTTTATGAAGCTTACGAAGACTGTTTGATTAATTGTTTGGATGGAAAGATTTTGAAATATATAGAAGATTTCTATTTCAAATACGACATAGGTACTGATGAAGAATTATATAAAATCATTCCCTAACTAATGAAAAAATTCTTGATTATAATCGCATTGATAATCACAGTAATCACATTCATCGAATGGGCTAGAATGTTTAGTGATTTATTTGCAACAAGATGAACTTGAATAAAAAACCCCCACCATTGGTGAGGGTTATCGTTTAAATTGATTCGTAATCTATTTCTCCGTAATCATCCAAATCATCATTTTCATCATGTCCTTCTCCTTCTTGAGCTTTTCTGATTGCTTCACAAGTACTTCTCGCTTGAACGGTGTGTGTCCAACTTTGTACACAAGTTCTTGAACATTGAATAGTATATTCTTCTTCTTCGTTATCTTCCCATCCTTCTTCATCTTCACATTCATCAGGGTCGATTTTTTTAACAGGGTCCTCAGTTCTACTAAACTTATCGGAGAACTCAAGTAATTCATTTCTTAACTTGATTAGTTGCTCCAATGATTCAATTCTAAAACTAAAGTTTCCAAGTTTTGAATTAAGAGATAAACTTACGAACTCTTGTGGGTTTTCAGCGTCTTCACCTTGTTTGTAATGTGAAATCCAATATCCCTCTAAGGGACCAAAATAAACGACAGATTCATCAGGATAAATTGAAATCCATTCATTCGGGTTTGTGTCAATCATTTCCTTATATTCGTTCTCTAAGGATTGAAGTTCTTTGATAACTTTGGAATATTTCTTTTCAAAAGACTTTTTCCACTTTTCGCTGTATTCTGCCATTTTGATTTTTTTTTAATCATAAATAATATTTTTGATAAAAGAAATTGTTGTGAAATTTTTTTTATATTTACAGGTATGAGAGAAAACTTCCAAAAGGTTCTTGAAAAAATTTTATTACCTCACTTTCCCGTAATCGAAAGGGTCTTAGTTATAGAGTTAGGACCACTTTTGCATGTTTATTACACTCTCAAAAGACCTCCAACCAATACTGAAGGGTTTGAAATTTCAAAAGAAACTCAAACACTTTTTGATATGTTGGATTCTGACAAAAAGATGGCCTTCACTCTCGCCTTTAAAATGGATGAAGAGCCACCTAAAAGAAAAAGAAAAAGAAAAAATACAACGCAGCGTCCTCATCTCTAACACCAATATAATGTCCAATTGTTTTACCTAGATTGTTGGTTACTCTTCCTCCCTGAACATATCCTATGGTTGTTCCTAAATGATTTCTAACCCTACCATTTTCTATATAACCGATGGTGCTTCCCAAATTGTTTCTAACTCTTATACCATCGAAAGAACCTATGGTTGACCCTAAATTATTTTTTATCCTTCCTTCTTCGATATAACCAACTGTTGAACCCAAATTGTTTTTAACTCTACCATCTTCGATAAATCCAATGGTTGAACCCAAATTATTTGTAAGTCTCTGTGCTTTTACATGAAAAGTCAGAAGTAAAAAAATAAACAAAACAAAAGTTCTCATTTTATCATAAGTTTGGGAAATTTTTCAAATCAACGTTCGTCTCTAATTTTCCTTGATTTTCTTTTGGATAAAATACGAAAAGTAATTTTCTTCTCGATAGTTTATTATACAAACTATCATTTTTCTTTCTTAAAATTTCTAAAGTGGGATAATTTTGAAGTTCTTTTATTATCTGCTCGAGAGTTTGTCTTGTATAAACCTTTTGTAAATCTTTAGTGAGATTTTGAAAATATTCTTTTCCCCTTTTATGTGCCGTTTTGTAAGCGTTTGGTGATTGAACCATGAAATCTCTCAAAGTAGAATACTTTGCCACCTCAGCGTTTAATAAATCATCTGTCCATTTGTAATCTGAACGTCCACCCAATCCACCAGGTGATACTTTGTTAAGAACATTCCATCCTCTTTGAAGATATTCGTTCCATATCTTTTTTTCGAGCAGTGCGGCATCTTCGGCATCAATCATTGTGGAGGTCTTGATTTCAAATTTCGGAACAAGTCCTGTTTTTATCATGTAATCACGAACAGGACCCTTGAACATATGTTCCACATATCTTTCTTTCGGGTCTTTGGCTAATCCAGCATACGCAGTATTATCAGAAAATTCAAATGTGTAGACATATCTTTTGTATAAATTACCAATTCTTTCCATATGTGCAGTAATTTGGTCAAAAAATTCTCTACCCTTACGCAGTGCCTGATTGTATGCTTTTCTGTCCCCACGAGCAAAATCAATTCTTGTTCTAAATCTTTTTGCAATATCTGCCAGTTCTTCCTTAGAATAAAAGGTTAGGTGTCTTGACAGGTTTTTGGTTTTTTCTTCAAATACTTCTCTACCAAATTTCATAAGGGCTTTGTATGCAGAGGGACTTGATTTAATGAAATTATTCAAAGTTTTATATTTTTCTATCTCCTCTGATATTTTTTCGATTGTCCAATAACCATGAGGTTTTACTTTTTCTGATTCATTAATTCCTAAAAGTTCCTCAGTGTTATGGGTTCCACAAACAGGACAAATGGGCTTTGACTTTTTTCCTTTATGAATAGTTTGTGTGAACCTTTGTTTACAATTTTTACATTTAATCCATTTCGCTGAACGGTTTCCTTCTTCTTGCATTTTCTTCAGAAGAGTTTCCATTTTTTCTTTATTTCCCGTGTCAATAATTTTTATGTTCTTGGTTGAAATTGATTTATGACCACTGGACCCCTTGTTTATATAAATCAAATCTCTTTGAGTTGCCAGATAAGGAACCAATTGAAAACGATATCTATCATTCATATAGGATAGTGCTGGTAAAATTTGGATTACCGCATACTCTGGTTCCTTTTTTTCAACAATAATATTTTTTATGGTTTTGAGTAAATTCATTATTGTTTTTCGAATGTTAACTCGATGTCACCGCCCTCTTCAAATTCATTCCAAGCTAAAAGAGTTTCACCACCATTTTGAGTTTGTGTCCAAGATTTACCGTTAGCAACCGAGACCATTTTGATAGTTTGGTCATTCTCTGCCATCCAACCTCTATCAACATACACACCAGCTTCAGGACCAAATGAAAGATTACCCTGCATATACCATACATTTGGTGTATCCCAAAAAAGTAATGACTTAGTATTATGAATTTCTGAAGAAGACCAAGATGTTTGGCTATTCGAACCGATGGTTGTGTTACCAGGTCCAACACCTTCAATACTCAAGTTATACTCAGTATTGTTTATAATTGTTACGTTTGCTTGCCACATAGATTTTTTTTATAAATATCTTTTTTTGTAGTATTTTTGGAAATTAATATTTAATTCTATGAAAGACTACATTGAACTTTTTTTAGATAAGAAATTCCCCTTAAAAATCGAGATTTCTGAGAAAAGGCATCCGAATTTAAAAGGTCTTACCATGTTTCTTTATAAATCAGGAAATAAGAGATTATTCATAAAAATGAGTGGTTTTACAGGTGTATTTTATAATTATTATGACTTAACCCCCGAACAACTTACCATGTGGTTCGAATTATCTTATTCTGAAGCTGAAAAAAAACTGATAAAGTGGACTGAAAAAAGGATTAAAAAACAATCCTCCTGAGGTATTTATTGTTTATGAGTATATCTCAAAACCTAAGAACTATTTTATTGGAAGATTTGGCTCTTCAAATACAACAACTTAAAGACAAATATGTTGGAGAAGGAAAACCCCTCAAAGACGAGGAGTTTCAAAAAATTCAAGACCTCTCTCACGGTAAGTTTTATATTCTTGCTTGGCTTACAAAAAAAATTGGCACGAACCTCTTGAAATCTGAAGACCTATATAAGTGGAAAGAGTATATTGATATTTTTGAAAAGAATAAAAAGAAATTCAAATTTCAGGACCTTAATCTTTACAAGACAGCAGAGGATTTACAAAACTTCATCGAAACTGTTATTCAAATTAAAGAAGGAGACGTCAAATATGAGGATATTCCTCAATCCTCGGCATTTCTTTCAAAAAACGAAGTTGAGAAACTCACCTCCACGGGAGGAAACAAGTATCTTGGTTTTTGGAAACCCGAAAATGGTCTAAAAGCTGCTGGCTCTGATGGTTACCAAGTTTTCGAAATTTCAGAACCCACAAGAGAAAATTGGAAAGTTTATCGTGATTTGTTGGGTAGATGTAAGGGACGCGAGAAGGGAGCTTCAATCGAAATTTGTACAATTGCACATTTTAACTACTTTAAGGATTATTTGAAATCTGATAAAGGCTCAAAATATATTGTTCTTTTCAATCTCAACGACCCATTGTCGCCATATCAACTTCATGTAGAAAGCCAACAATTCATGAATAAAAACGATGTGGAGAGATTTAATTTTATACCTCAAATTTTTTATAAGTGGCTTTCGGAAAAGTCCGAATACTACAATTATGAAAAAATCGCATCAAATTTAGAATTCGACATACCTGTTGAAGGAAAGGGTTTTGAAAATGAAAAAGGGAAACAAGGTATTTGGAAATCTTTTCACGATGGTAAGATAGATGGAATACTCACTTACGTTAATAACAAGAGAAACGGACCAGTAATCCTATTTTCAAAAAACGGAAAGATTTCAGAAAAGGGAACGCTGAGGGAAACTAGGTCTGATTATAATTGGGTTGGAGAATACGAAAGTTTTTTTGATGACGGAACAATCGAAAAAAAGGGAAAGTACGATGAAAAAGGGAAAAAAATTGGGATTTGGAAAATTCACAATCGTTACACTCCTTTTGGTATTTATTATGTTATCAAAGACTTTGATGATGACAGAATTCCAGTCACCGGCATAACTCAAAGTGGTGTTATCAAAGTAATTGCTGACGGTGGAACACAAGATTTCAGGGGTAAAATAATTATTTTCTATCCAAGTGGTACCCCAAAAGCCATCGGCCAATTAACTACTTTAGGTAGGAAAACAGGGAAATGGACAATTTTCAAACCTGATGGCTCAATAAAGGCGGAGGGACAGTTTAAAAATGAACGCCCAACTGGAGATTGGACTTTTATATTTTCTTCCAAAAGGGGTGACGAATTTCTTTATCAATTTAATTGGGAAGAAAGAGAGAAAGGAAAACTTTATAACAGTAAAGGAGAATTTATTAAGAAAGTAGATTATCGCTCTGATAAAATTCCTTCAATCGGAGATTTTTTCAGTTTCTAATCACACTTATCAAACCCCACAGACCCAACAAAAACTTCCATTCCTAAATAATCTTTAATATTTTTCTCTAACATAGCCCTCATCCCTTTTGCAATAAACTCTGGACGAGCCTGAACTTCCCTCATCCATTCCATATCCACCTTGATGATAACTTGAACATCGTCACCTTGTAAAACTAAAAACCCACAGACACCGGGCATTTTTATTTTGTCAACAAAATTTCTCACAAGTTTGAGTTTTTCGTTTTGATTCATATCAATAAGTATTTATTCAATATGAAATACATTCTCAAAAAAAGTCAAATTAGTCTCTTAATTGAGAATGTTGAAAGTGAATACGAGGTTGCTAAGAGATTTTTAAAAGGTCTTCCACCTAAATTTCCAAAATGGGTAAAGGGTTATGAATTAACAATTTCAAATAACAATGTAACTTTCACATTAAAAGTTGAACCTAATATTTTACCAAGTCAAACGGACGAAATTTTAGACGATATCTGGCAAAGAATTTATGTATTTACAGGTGTTCCCGTATCACTTCATTTGGAACGTTTCTGATTTGGTGGAGTTTTTCTGAAATTCATAACAGGTTTTCCATTGACGGTGGGCATACCGTGTTCATCAACACCTATTGTTTTGACAGTTGTTTTTTTATTCTTGAATCTCCCTGTGTAAATGGTCTCACCAACTTTAAGAGGAATGTATATCCCGTCTATTCTTTCTCCCATAATAAAATTATTTTACTATCCACCAAGTTCCCCAAATTTCGGTTGTTACATCTAATTCATATCCGTACTTTTCACAAAATTCATCAACCGCAGGATTAACTCCGAACACACCACTATAATACATTTTACCTCCGTGGATATTATACATATGTTTGTCTTTTTTATTGGGAAGGAAATTATTATCACCATACCAATCGATATTGATATAATCATGACCCGCAAAAATTCCACCCTTCTTAACTTTGGGAAACCAAAGTTCTAAATCTTTTTTTACGTGTTCATAGGAATGATTAGCATCAATATAAACAAAATCTAAAGATTCATTTTGGAACAAACTTGAAGCGGTTTCGGAGGTAGCTCTTATTAGGTTTGCCCTATCTTCATTCCCCTTTATTACTTCACAGACTTCCATCATATAACCAAGTTGTTCATCATCATTGCAAACATCTGTGTATTCTTCTCCGATTTTTCTCCAAATGTCGATTAAGAACATTGTTCCATTATCCCAAAGTCTCAAAATCTCTTTGGAAAGGTCGCCACGATAAACTCCAACTTCCGCACCAACTCCTTTACCAACAATGTTATTCAGGTCCCAAATCAAATCCAGTCCACCAACATACTTTCTCCTAAATTCTTTCATATTATTTTTCATTTTGTAAAACAGCTTTCAAAATTTCAATTGACTCTTTATCTTGTTGGGTCTTAATTTTTTTATCCATCAATACTTTTAAACTATCCATAAGTTGTTTTTTTCTTTCAGAAAGTTGTTGAGTAACTTTTGTTAAAGGTGCTTCAATTGGACCATAAACAACTTGTGTTGGATTGGTTACTGATGATACAAATGTCTTTTTGTGGTAGAGCATTTGATAAATCTCTGCGCTGAGTATTGAATCTTTTATCATCTTTTTGACCATCCAAAATCTGATTATTTCTTTCATGGGACAAATATACTGAAAAAATCAATATGGATAATCATACCCGAACATTTCAAGATAATCTTTTGCCACATATTTTATATGTTCAATCATATCTTTTGTATAAAACTCTTTTTCTGCGTCACTGAAAAAAGTACCATTCATTCTTTTTTTACATAAATCATATAAAGCACCTGATTGACATATTTTTGAGTTGTAAACGAAAGGAATTTTTATATAATCAGTCCACAGTTGCTCAACTCTAATCGGATAATCAGGTTTTCTATCTTGGAACATGATAAAACCCAAATCAAAGTTTCGTTCTGACTTTTCATGAAAAAAATTTCTGAAATTTTTGACAGTGAATTCATCTTTATTTGTTAATCTGTACTTGAATTCTGATACAAGTTTTGTGAAAGGATTTCTTATGGTACAGATGAATTTGTAGTTATCGTGTCCTGTAAATAAATCCATAGCGTGATTATGACTCAAAAATTTTTCTCTCAAATCACTACCACCAGTGCTTTTAGTAACAAAATCAAAATGATTGAAAATAAAAGAAGCATGTAACGAACCAGTTTTAGGTGGCATCCACAAAAAGGCTTTGTTTTTTTCTGAAATATTTACAGTATAGTTGTTTTTCATACAAATACTTTTGGAATTTCATCCCAATCTGTCGTAAACTTCTGTGAAATAAACTCCTGTCTCATTTCCCAATTCTTTTCAACATTTACAGGTGGTTGAACAATTTGTATTGAACTTGAAAACAATGTTGCCTGTTCAACATTCTCAGGCATTAATTCATTGAATATAATTCCACATTTTTTATACCTTTTTCCGTTTTTAAACATTTTTTTAAGGTGTGGATAAATTTGAGACCAAATTTGATTTATATCTCGGGTTTGTTGTTGAAATAATATTTGTCTACTCGAATAATGTTTTTCATCCTTGTGTTTATTACCTGCCATGAAAATGGTTGCTCTATTTGGAGATATTCCATTATCTTCCAATTTTTTAACTCCGTTTTTAACATATGAATACATAGCCTCCGCAATTTGGTCAAAAGAATCAATGTCCTGTCCAAACGAACGTGTCGAGGCCACATTTCTTTTTAATTTTGGGACAGGTTGAATGGGATGACAATACATTCCAAGGATTTCCATTTTTGTTTTTAGACCGTTCACATTCATCATTTTTCTAACAAGTCCATCATTCAACATAACAAATTGACCGATACTTTCAACACCAATCATTTTTAATTTCTTTGACCACTTTCTACCAATCCCCCAAACTTCGTCAACTGAAATATTATAAAGTGAATTTCTAAAATTTTGTAAATTCCAATAAGAACAAACCCCATCATATGATGGTTGTTTTTTTGCAATGTGTGAAGTTAGTTTAGCTAAAGTTTTATTTGGTCCTACTCCAATTGAAACGGGAATACCTGTAAGTCTTTTAACTTCATTTCTTATTAGGTGTAGTCGGTCTAACAACTCTTCTGATGGGATGTTCGAGAAATCGACAAAACATTCATCAATTGAATACACTTCAACTTCATTCGCATACTTTTTTATGACCGTCATTACTCGGTCTGACATATCTCCGTATAGATTGTAATTAGAAGAATATACACAGAACCTGTGTTCTTCCATAAAATCCTTTTTTTGGAAGAATGGTTCACCCATCTTTATTCCGAGGTCTTTAGCTTCTTGCGAACGTGCAATTACACATCCATCGTTGTTTGATAATACGACAGTTGGTTTTCCGATTGATACGGGATTAAATACTCTTTCGCAACTTACATAGAAATTGTTACAGTCTACAATACCAATCTTTTTATTTTCCATCAGTAATAAACAATTATTTCCCCAGAATTGTGTGCAGGGACCTCAAAATTATAACCATTTTTTCTCAAAATGTCTACAACCAACTGGCTCATTTTATCAGACTTACCAGTGATGATTTTAACAGGAAATTTTGGTTCATTTAAGAACAAAAAATTCTTAACTTCCAACTCTACATCGTGATGAAGAAACCCGTGAAGGTCTAGCTTCTCCATAGTTTAGCGTTTTTATAAAACCAAAAAATATGGATTGTCATTACGGTTAGATTTACAACGATTAATGGTCCGTCCATTTTTATCAAACCATAAATCGCCCAAGTGGATGTTGCCAAAAAGTTTGTAACTCTTAATCGGAGCATGTCTTTGAAAAGGAATGAACCAATGACAAGTGCAGTTGCAACCCAACCAATCAAATCAACTAAATTCATATTTTGTATTTTAATTTTGAATAAGTTCGTTTCATAACACTCTTTACCTTTTCGAGGTATATCATTCTATCATTTTGTCCAACAAAAGGAACCGACCAAAATTGAACAACTTTTTGTCTGAACCAACCAAAACAAAATGAATAGACACCCATAACAAGTCTTAATTTTACTGAATTGAGATAGATTGTGTGTACAGGAAATGCGGGTGCTCCATGCGTCAAAAATGTTATGACTTTTTTATCTTTTAATAGTGGAATTGGAATTCCATATTCCTTTGTTATTGGTCTAAACTTGTAGGCAAAGCCTGGTGTAAGAACTTTATCAAAAAATCCTTCAATCATCGGTGTCAATCGGAACCACCAAACGGGTGAAGTTATTACAATAATATCAGCCTCACTGATAAGTTCTTGATACTCCAAAACTAACTGTTGGTTTCTTTCTGTTTCATTTTCTCTGATTATTGGTTCAAAATCCTCTTCATACAAATCAATGTTGATTACTGATATGTCCGAACTTGTTAATGAGAACTCACTAACAGTTTTATGGATTGCATGATTGAAACTGTTTTTATTGGGATGGCCAATGATGTTTAGTATTTTCATTTTATAATTTATTTAAAATCCAATTTACCCTTCCCCACACATTTGTTTGTCCTTCAAACTTTCTAATGATAAAGTGTGACTTCTCAGTTAACACAACCAAATCATCCGTCTGTGGCTCAATAGAACGGTCTATAACGAGGATATTTCCTGTCTTAACTCCAAGTGTGTTTGGACCCATATAACGGAAATAAAAGGTCGTAAATGTGTTCTGAATGATTAAATCATTAAGGTCAAGTCGTTTGTCCACATAAGACTCGGCAGGTGAGGCAAAACCTGTGGTTCTTGACTTGATTTGAAGGTCTTGTGTTAGGGCACTCATAATACAAAAATAAATCTTATTCTTTTAATTTCAAAATTTTTTATTTAATCTTGTAATTATGATTATGGAAACAGAAAAAACCCTTGTGATAAAGGACGTACCACAAAGCCAAGTATGTATGAATTGTAAATCTTGTCTTCGCATGAGACTTATGGAGATGGGAGTTGTACCTGGACAAAAAATTCGGCTGAAACAATATCAGAAATCTTTGTGGACACTCACAATCCTTGAAAATGACAATCCAATCTCAACGTATGGACTAAGAGAAGATGAGATTGAAAGAATTTTATTAGATGAAGAATGTATTGTATCTCTCGCTTGATATTTATCCTTATAAAAACATTTCAATATGACAATAGCAATAATTTTAATTTCAATTTTAGCAATCAGCGGTTTGGTTTACTTTCTTAGAAGAAAACCCGCTAAGAAAGATTGGGGATTTGTACCTTACACTCCTACCACTCCTAACACCCCTACAGAAACACCCGAGGTACCATCAGAGGGCGAAATGCCAATCAAGCCCGAACCCATAGATTGTCAAAAAGCAACTTTTAGACCAGCACCTGAGGATTTCTTCTATGTAGATTGCTGTGGTAAACCTAAAAAGGGAGAAGGATTTCAACCTTGGGAAAAGAAACCACCAGTTTCAATAGATGTAAACAAACCATTCATGGGAATGGATTTGATAGGTGAACCTGGTGACAGTGATTGTTAAATCAAAACCCTCGAATTGAGGGTTTTTTTTATGTTAATTTGTAAGTTTTGAGATTTCGAATTAAGTAACCAATTGTCGCTGTGAGTAAAATGATTATTGGTGCTTCCATTCCTTTACCTTGTAAATGTGAAAGATGAAATGAAATAGCACCTCCCATTATAATACCCAATAAAAAAATTCCAATCAGAGATGTTCTAGGTAGAATAATGAGAATTGATATCACTATTTCTAAAATACCAACTAATATTCTGATATGGTCTATTTTAGTAGCTTTGAAAATTTCTATAGTTTGATAAAGACCAAAAATTATACAAATCCCTGTGAAAATTAAAAAAAGAGAACTTATCAATACTAACAATAAACCGAAATTTTCTAAATTTAATAATTTATCAGAGTTAAAATAACTCAAAATTTTTTTTACAATTCTCATATTTCTTGAAAATAAGTGAGTAACTAGTTTTAGTCAAGTTCTCCGAAGACGGCTGCTTTGTGTTGAGGAAAATCTTTAATGAATTGTTTCAGAAATATACCTGAAAGAACATTTGCCATGTTCTCCTCGGGTCCACCGATGTTTTGAATTTCAGTGGTGTCCTTCAAACCTAATTTCTGATGTTGAAACTCATGAACCCACTCGTGTGATAAAGTTCTTAAGATATCAATCAATAGTCTGTCTTTAGCCAATATATGAATGTTGTTTTTCGGTAACCGAACACCTGTTGTCATGTTCCCTTCAAGCCTATTTTTCTCGAAAGAGATGTGAGTTTCTTTATTTAGTGGGAGTTGTTTTTGTAAAAATTTGGAAAAGTCTTCCAATGTTTTTTTTTCCAAGTCGGAAAAATAATTTTTTGTATTCTTCAACTTCAGTTTCATAACTATAAATATTAGTTCTGTAGAAGTTCTTCTGTTTTTTTCAACGCCTGTGCAATGATTTGGTGCATGTCGTAATAAACGTATCTTGCTAAACGTCCACCGAATATGAATTTGGTTTCATTGTTTGCAAGATTTTCATATTTGAGATAGATTTTTGTATTTTCCTCATCTCTTATAGGATAAAAGGGTTCATTACGACCAGTATAGTTTGTTGGATATTCATAACTTACGATTGTGCCCTTTTGTTTTTGGTAGTCAAACCATTTGTGTTCAAGTATTCTAGTATATGGTGTTTCTTCGTCAGTATAATTGACAACAGGTACACCTTGATGATTATCAGTTTCTAAAGTGTGAGTAGACCATTCCAAACTCCTGTAGCCTAATTTTCCAAATTCGTAATTGTAGAATTTGTCGATGGGTCCAGTGTAAATTATTTTATCAGCAATTTGGTCGAAGTATTCTTTGTTCTCGAAGTAATCTGTGGAAGTTCTTACCTCAACTCCCTCTAACATTTTTTCAAAGATTTGAGTATATCCTCCAACAGGTATACCTGTGTATTTGTCATCAAAATAATTTGAGTCCCAAGTATATCTTACAGGTAATCTTTTAATTATTGATGGTGGTAAATTTTCACAAGAGGTGTTCCATTGTTTTTCAGTGTAACCTCTTATTAATTTTTCGAAGATGTCAAAACCCACCATTGAGATTGCCTGTTCTTTCAAATTAGTAATTTTACCTGAAAAAGACTGGCCTTTTATAATTTGACTGGCCTCTTCAGGAGAATTTACACCCCAAAGTTGATTGAATGTCCACATATTGAATGGTAAGGTGAACATTTGACCTTTATAATTTGCAATTACATTATGACAATACTGTTTGAAGTAAGCGAATTGGTTTACGTAATTCCATATTTTGTCATCGTTGGTATGAAAGATATGAGCACCGTATTGATGAACGTGTATTCCATTTTGGTTTGAGGTATAACAATTTCCCGCGATATGATTTCTTTTATCTATGACCAAACATTTTTTTCCCGCCTTGTTCAGTTCATATGCGCAAACGGACCCAAAAGGGCCCGCTCCGACTATCAAAAAATCATACATTTAGAATTCGAATTTGAAACTTGAATTATCTATGATAGGAGTTTCCATCCTTTTAATTATTTTTTCTCTATATTCAAACAAATAATTACTTGTGTTCGCATAAGCTCTATCCTCAATTAAGAAAGAAGAGTTAGGGAAAGGATTTTTTCTTTCAGGTTGAACCATATATTCAATATTTTTCAATATCTCATCAAATCTCTCTAATTTTTCCAAAATGAAATTTGCATATATTAAGTGTTCATTTCTGTTGGGTGCGAACTCTCCAGCTTTATTCATGTATTGGAGGGATTTTTCAATTTCACCCATAAATTCATACGCGTGAGCCATCATTATTAGTGCGAAATATCCCATTTCATCAAGTCTTGTTACACTTTTGGTAATATCCCATTGGAAATTATATTCGAACCATCTATCGTAATACCAAACACTTCTTCTAGCATATTCGTCAGCGTGTTTTTTTCCGAAAGGAAGTTGTGAAAAGTCTCCGTAACAATCAGAGTAACTTTTTGCAATATACCACAAATGATAAGGGTCCTCAAGGACGGTGTTACCAACCACCTTGTCCATTTCAAGTTCCAACGCATCTTTGAGAAACTTTCTCGGTGCAGCCCATGTTTCACCGTCCTGAGATACAAGATGCCTAAAACCACTCGGCATTGTAATTCTTACAAATCCTTCACCAATTTCGGGAAGATGAATTGTTTCATGACGTTTATCGTGTTGGAAGAACCATGGTCTTTTAGCATTCCAAAACCAAGTTCTGAGATATCTTAGTTCACCATTCTGAGCAACCATGTTGAAACTGTCTATTGATGTATCTTCCAAGACACTCCAATCAAAATCAGGGTCAACGTGTAACCTTTCGTCAGCGTCCATTCTTAGAATCCAATCACATCCATGGTCAGACTTCAAACATGTTTGTAAGGTGTGGTCTCTATTCCAACCAGGAAAATTCCATTCAATTTGATAAGTAAAACCAGGTTTGTTTTTACTATTGAAAAAATCTTGAATAATTTTTTCTGTGTTGTCATTTCCATTACATTGGATAACCCAATAGTCAATGTACGGTTCAGCGGATTCTAACATCCTCAAAATGGTTTTGGACTCATTTCCAACCATTGCATTCAAACAAATTTTTGTTTTCTTACTCATAAATGTAGTTCATTACTTCTTCTTCTTTGTAATACTTTCTAATGGGAACTCTGTTTTGAAATCTTTGTGAATGTTTTGTTTCTTCATCCCAATTCCAATCTTTGAACCCAAGCTCAAGTATACGGTTATGAATTGCCTCATCATAATAATCTCTTATGAGACGGGCTCTTCGGTTTATATCTGTTGCATTATTATCAACTGTGCTATTTCTATTGTTGTATTGTAAGTACAAGCATTTTTTTACGTGTATAATTCTTGTATGAAGAAAACTTCTTATAATAATTTCAAAGTCATCAGCAACGGGCGTTGTCTTGTTATGACCTCCGATTGAATGATAGAAATTCCTTTCCCACATCCTTACATGGTTCGGCATTGAAATATTGAATCTAATAGATAAAGGATTGATATCTGGATACCAATGAGCCAATATATCCGTTCCGTCTACTTTCACCCAACTATGTCCCGCATAACCGAAATCAAAATAGTTGTCGTGGCGGGCATACCAATTTCCTGTCCAATCATGGTCATAATGTTTCATTTCACCATCATCGTAAAGCTCAGCGACGTCTGAATATAAAAACCCAGAATCAGGATGTTTTTCTATTGCAGCATTACAAGTTGATAAACAATCACTTGTCAAATAATCATCATGGTCTAATTCAACCAACCAGTCTCCATCACTGAGAGAAGCCGCTCTGTTCTTAGCTAATCCAACAATTCCACCCGAAGTGGGATAAATTCTATGAAGCTTTACTCTATAATCTTTTTTTGAGATTTCAACGAGTAATTTCCAAGTTTCCTCATCAGGAGAGTCGTCAACAACAACCCATTCCCAATTAGTCCATTTTTGATTTTGAAGACTTTTATAGGTTCTTTTAATTCTTTCACCTGTTTTGTAAACAGGAGTAAAAATTGAAAACCTTGGTCTTTGAACTTCACAAGATTTATAAACCGCGTTTTTCACTATTTCATTTGCAAGTTCATAATCATTAAGAGGTTCATCAAAATGTGAATGTATTCTTTGTAATTGATAATGTGGTAAATCTATTTTTTTACCGAACGAAATTATTAGGTCTGGTCTATATTTGGTGTAATCTTCTAACCAACTCGATGAGTCCGGTAAAGAAAAAACCATAACTTCATCCCATAAACCCTCTTCGGTATAGATGTTACTTTCTAAAACTTCTTCACCTAATTTGTACCATCCGTAGATGATTGCACTTGGCTTTTTTGTAATCATACAAACACAAGTATAAAATCAATAAAACTATTGTAAATCTTACTCGTGATAATCTCCATCACTTTCCCAATCAGTAACAACAAATTCTAAGTTAATACCAACCACTTGTCCGAACCTATTTTTCCAAGCTGTTGCCTTTAGTCCTCCTGTGGCACTGAAATATGATGAGTGAAAATTTATATCTTTTTCTTTAACACCTTGGATAGAACTATTAAGGAGATGTTTCGCCGTTTCTTTCAAATTGTGAATTTGAGGAAAACCAACAAGAGCCCAAGTCCAGTTAAGAGCCCTCATTGTTTTTACACACTTTTCCCAATCAAAATTCTCCAAAATATCATTAATCATTGATTCTTCTGAAACCAATTCTCTCTTCATAGTGGAAAAATAAAAATTAACCCCGAGCTAGTCAACTCGGGGTTCAGATTAGTATAGCGATTCAATCGCTTCTTTGTGAATTCTTGATTTACCACCTTCCCATTTTTTGATGGAGGCTTTCGGAGCCCAAACTTCCATTTCTCCAATCTCATCAATTCTTTTCAGATATCTCTCACGGAAAGATTCCGCTTGAGAGGCGTCAGTGATGTATTCAACTTTCATGTGACCTGCACAAATCTTACCCATGTTTGTAAGCATTGAGAACTCATCAGTCAAAGTCTTGTTACAGATTGTACAAACATTACCACGAGAGATGGTCATCTTAGCTTTGAACTTAATTGCTTTGGGACGAACCTCAATAATCTCTGTAATATCGAGAACAATTGGATTGAAATCTAAATTGTATTTTTCTTTGAGTTCTTGTCCAACCTTTCTTCCTAATTGGATTGTTTGGCCAGGAGTTGCCCAATGAACCAACATTGATTTATTTTTATCCTCTTCTTTCTGAATGGCTTGAGACACGACCAATTTTTGTTTATCGGTGAGAGTTCCATACTTTTTCAACTTTTCGGAAATGTCCTTAATGAACTTGTTTTCACCAGTGTAGTTCAAAATCTTTTTGAGGTCTTCGGGGAGGTTTTCAAGGTCGATGGTTTTGACCTCGGAGTTCAAACTTTTTTGTGCCGCTTCGATTTGTTTCGGAGTAAGTGAACCATACTTCTGAAGGTTACTTTTAAGGTTGTTCAAAAAGTTACTCTGTCCTTGGTAGTTACGGACCTTTTGGATGGTTTCGATAGACATGGTGGATGTTTTTGTGAATACAAAGATAATGATTTTTTGATTACCAAAAAAAAATTATGAAAAGGGTATGATTTTATAATTCATTTGTTCTTGTGAAACCCCAACTCTTTGATTGTAAACTTCTCTTAATTTTTTACGAACTAAACTATAAAAGGGGGATAATAAAAAATAAGGATAAAAACCTTTTTTTCTGAAATTATTCTCGGTCTCCTTGTCTTTAGAAGTAAACTTTATGAAGAGATAGATATTTGCAATGTTAGACCCCACATTCAGTTGCATATCTTCAATCTCTGCGGAAATAATTTTTATTTCATAGTCCCCTTGATTAAATAGAGGTATTATTATTTGGTTGATTTCTTTCTGAAGTCTGTTTTTAATTTCAGTGTACTTCTTCTTGAATCTTTCTTCCCATTCGAGTCTTTCTTTTTCTATCTGTGCAGAAGTTCTTCTTTTTCTTTTGAGTTTTAACTCACCTTGTTCCATCAATCGTTGAAATTGTCCATTATTTACAAGATACTTCATGTATATAAATATCTTAAGATAGAATCAATTCAGATAACCCTGAAACCTCAATACCACAAGCCAGATAGCTTTCATAATTTATATAATTGGGATTCTTTTTGGCAAATTGTGTGACTTTTGTGTGTTCATCTTTGGTAAGTTCAACAGTGGAGCAATATTTTTTTAATAAAAAAATGAATTTTTTTGTATCCATTTGAGGTTCTTTCTTTAACTCCTCAAATACCAATTTTATTGCTTTGGCTCTCTGAATGTAATGGTCTTTCACCGTTTTGGATGAACTTTTGGCATTATGAGACTTCAATCCAGTCTCAAAAAATGCGTTTTGGGATATATCGAATAATGGATTTCTGTTTCTCGAACAAAACTTTTTCAGTAAAAAAATATCTTTTTCTACTGTTTTATAACGAGGTAAAAGAGCCTTGAAGTCTTTCAAGGTCTCTTTAATATTTTCGAGCTGATTATTGTTCATGGGTACTTATTTTTTTTTTGAATGCGTTATCTGCCCAGGTTTTGGCACCAACCAACTCCCAAAGTTTCATATCACACATGTTTGGGAAAGATTGTCTCATAGCTCCCACAGTAAGAACTTCCAAGAAACTACGGTCGATTGAGTACCACTTCCCACCCTTTGTTGTAAAAACGTTGAACCAACTTGATTTTCCACTCTCAAATACAACTTCCACTTGAAGGGTAACAAGAGCGTTCTTTTGCCAGTTTGAAATCGCTCCGACTGGAGTGCTCTTGAACTCGCTGATGTTGACAAAGCCGGCTTTACATTTAGCTGCGGAACGAAAATTGTAAGTATTGTTAACATCTTTAATGTGGTTTGAAACCATAATTGAGGTTTTCTTACCGTTGACGACTGTATCAAAGGAGCCGTAGAAAACGTCTCCTGCTAATGAATCTGTGTTTACTTTAACTGCGGGAAGAGTGTTGGTAGTTGTCATGGTTTTGTGTTTTGTTACACAAAAATATGAGTTTCCGAAATACCAACAAAAAAAACTTTAATTATTTTTCATAACCCCAAATCTCAAAATGATGAGCACATAAATCGTAAACGATATTTTTCATGTGTTCATCATAATAAGGTTCCCAATCATAAGGTGGTTTCTTATGTTTAAGTTTTTCAGTAATCTCATCAAACGTGAAAACATCAAGGATGAAGGGTAATTTCATATAATCCTCAAGTAAATTTTCAAGTTTCAATAAATAATTTGGTCTAACTTTTAACCTTGGATTCGTTATGTATGCCTTAGTGAGGTCATCGTAATCCTGATTTTGAACCCATTTGAGATATTCCCTGAAAGTCTCTTTTGTATTCCCTTTATATTCAGGAGGAAAACCTGTAAGAGAAAGATAGATGGAAAGTACCCTCGAATATGGATTTCTAGCGGTGGATATCAAAGTATAGTCGTTGAATCTTTCATTCATTCCACAATAATGAGTGTATACCCACCATTTACCGTTGATAAGTGGAACTTCTCCGCGTTCGAAACCATAATTTGTTAGAAACTTCGCAGATGTACGCGAACCTGTTCTTTCAGGTAACCAAACCAATGATTTATATTTTTCGGAAACGTTGTAGGATTCGTGAAAATTGACATTCATTATTTATCACAATGAATTAATAATTTCTTTTACTCTTTCTTCAAGCACGTTGATTGTTGTGTGAAGGTGACCAGTGTCATGTGGTTCTAGTCTTGATTTAAGTACTTCTATTTCAGCTAATAGAGCTGTAACGTGTTCTTTTGGATTAACTATTTTCATAAATTGAATTTTATTTGTTATAACATTCATGACAAACCTGTCCTGACCCTTCTACGTAACCAATTCTCATATCAATATGTGTGGAGCGTTTGTAAGGAGTTTCTTTTCCACAGATAACACATTTGTCAAACTCATCTTCTGTTTTAATTTCTTCACTTATACGACACCCTATGTGGTCCCATCCTGCCAAGTAATCTGAGTCAACACCACTTGTATCTTTTCCACAGATGGAACAAACCCACGGTCTACCGATTGATTTAACCAAACCATCATCCCCGATGTTCAAGAAAAAGTGTTCATCATCACGAGGAGGACCCTCTTGATTTCTTCTTTCTTGCCAATATTTGTTTCTTACAAGTCCACCCAATTCAAAATCATTTGATGTTTGCAAAATTTCTTTTTCGGTTACGGTTACAGTTATGTTCATAAACTTTTTTTTAAAAAAATACAATCTTACTTCTATAAAAGAAAGGTATTTATTTAAAAGAAATGAAATTTTTAAGATGAGTCAAAAAGCAAAAATAATTGCATCCAAATTAAAAAACAACATCCGTGGTGATATTCAAACTCCACAGGATATGTATAGTCTTTTGGTCAGAGTTTTCAAAAGACAGGAAGATTATTTTTCTAATTTGGACCCTGTAGACTTACTCAAGATAGTTCTTTATACATACTTTCTTAAAAAAGAAGGTTCTTTTGATGGAGCAGATAAAATAATGGAGGAATTGGAATTCATAAAATTATTTTCTTTGTCTGAATATTGTACTGAAGTTGAATGTGAGGAATGTGGTGGTAGTGGAAACGTGGATTGTCAAGAGTGTGATGGTAGAGGCGAAGAAAAATGTTATGAATGTAGTGGAGATGGTGAAATAACCTGTGATGAATGTGATGGAAGTGGTAGGGAGGAAACGGAGGATGGGTCTTTAGAAGATTGTGATGAGTGTGGTGGACGAGGGAACTTAACTTGTCCTGACTGTGGAGGAGAGGGTACAACATCTTGTTCAGTTTGTTCAGGAGATGGTCGCGAAAGTTGTGACGAGTGTCAAGGCAACGGTGAGGTAGTTAGTGATACCCATAAGGATGCAGAAATATTATTTGTTTGTAGTTGGGACAAACAATTCAACAATAAATGTGAATTAGAAGAACAAACAATTTATCCAGTTATGGATGACAATGAGTTTAATCAGTTGTCAGATAAAATTACGTTGAATAAAACAACCATTTCCATTGAGCCAAATGATGATATAGAACCATACAAATTATACTGTGTTTCAATGACTGATATCCCAGACCTTACTTTGAGTCATTCACTTGAAATAATACCAACAAGAGTTAGAGGTGAGTTAAACTTGTACGGGAATCAATAATCTTTCCACCGCTCTTCGGAATTCTTCATCTTTACCCAAATCTTGCGCAAGTATTTTAGTGAACGGGTCATCTTGACGAAGTGCAATCATAAAATCAACAATTTGTTCATCTTCAAAACCTTTTTCTCTGAGAACTGAAACAATCTTTCTCATAGCGTTACCCAAAGTCATTTCTTTTTCGAGCTCTATTGTCTCGAGAATTCTTTTAAGTTGCATTTCATTAATCAGGTAATTACTCACGTCAAAATATTTATATATAAATATCCTAAATGAGTGAAGTAAAATCATTTCTCAATGTTGTTAAAAATTATGGTTATCCAAATCCAAAGATGAGGACTTTGGCTGACATGGTAGGATATAATTTGGATAATTTTTTATGGGATTTGAGTACAGGAATAGGAAGGGATGGCGTAGAAGATTTTTGTAAAAAAGCAATCGAAAAGATATCAGGAAAAGACGGTATCAAGGTTGATTTGGGTTCAGGTGAATTTTGTTATATCCATATAAACCCAAAATACTATGATGAAAACGAAACTGAAAATGGTATAATTTCAGAGGGTAAATGGGGTGATTCAAAAATATTAACAGTAAGCGAGGATGGTGTTCAGTATTATGCAACAATTCAAGAGATAATTGATGATGTAGGTATAGGAGAATGGGGAGATTTGGACGACTTAATTGACGGTATCAAAGATAATGCCAGTGAGTACGTATACAAAAATTGTGGTTTCTATATTTGGTGGGAATAAAAAAAAGGGACCGAAGTCCCTTTAGGGCGTTGGTTTACGCCTCCACCACCAAGTTTATCTAACTTGGAAATTTTCTCCCAGAATTTCATTTAGTGATTTCACAAGCTCATGACCTTCCATGTAAGGAATTACATCATCGGACACAGAAAAAAAGAAGTTTGTCATAAACTCTTTGGTTTTACGATTGATTACAGCAACCTCGAAGTCTTTTTCGAAATCACCATAAAGACCGCTAGCACCTCCAACTATTGAGAAATCAAATAAATCATTCCCGATAACCGTTCTTCTACCTTCTGAAGAGCGTCTGTGAGGTCGGGACCAATCCTTGATATTTTCTATAGTAATCATGATTCAATTAAAGATTTATTGGTAAATTTTTCGGTAAGTGTTTGAGGTGTATGTTTTGTGGTAACAACGCTTTCCTTCAATACCTCATAAGGGATGTGTAAAAGGAAGGTGGTACCATTGAAAAAATCCAAATCACTTGATGACAAAAGACATCCATGGATAGTTTGTAAGAAAATCTTAAACTGAATTGGGTCAACAAAAGTTTCTTCCGTAATTACACCAAGTGTCTTGTGTTGTATTTTTATTGTTTGGTTCATGGTTCAAATATACAGATTATTCCATTACCGGCAAAATTCCTGATGGATTTTTATAAGAGTCTCCCATAATTCTATAAGTTACAATTTCTCCTAAATCAGGAAAGCTTATTTGTTCCACCACAATACCCCACTTTTCAACTTCATTATTAACAGCCGGTGTAACGGTGTTACCAAGTTCATAAAGGTCACTCCAATTTGAGCTTTCTACCACGTCTCGAATAATACCTTGTGTTGTATCAATTAAAACATCATTCGCGTGCATTACGCCCAAGAGAAATTTTTCAACGTCATCAATGTGATAACGGACAATACTCGAAAGAACGACACTTTTTTCATCCAAGGATGTCACCGTTTGAGGTTTTAAGTTTACCGTTTGGGTAATGACAGGAGTAGTTAAAATTTGGTCAAAAAAAGGGATTTTCCAGTTCAAACCAGGAAGAACTACTCTCAGAAACTTTCCGGTTCTAAGATGAACTCCTTGTTCCCATTGGTCTACGATTTTCCAAGGTAAAATGTCATTAATAAAAGTAACGATTAGGTCAATGAGTTTGTCAAACATATCTTTTCTTTTATGATACAAAGATATGAATAATCCCTCGTATGAACAAATTCTTCTAAAAACAAGAATTTCAATCAGTTAGAATTCGGTGTCTGCACTTGCAACCCTTGTAGTTGGTTTTGTTGTGGTTTCAGAATTAGAAGGTTGAGAGTTTGCACCAAATTGTGATTGTGCGAACTTTTGGAAACCTTTAGATGCGCTTGGGATTTGAGCTTTAGGTGGAGTTGTATCAATTTTCGTGGAAGATTGAGATTGTGTTGTATCTACTTTTGATGAAGTTGTTGTATTTGTAGTAGGAGATGAATTAAGATAATTTACCCTTTGAAGTTTCCACCATTTATTTGTTCTCGGACCAAATTTACCATAACCTTTAGGGACGCTACCATTCAGAACTTTGTATTTGTCATGCCAACCCTCATGGTTTTTATCTAACCAATCTTGGAATTTTTTTACACCCTCGATGTCTTTCAATTCTGATGGAATTGGAACAGCTTTTTTAGGGGCAACTGTTTGTGAATTTTTCTTATCAAATAATTTGTATTCATCCACTTCTGAAGAATCAACATCTGTTATTTCAACAACACCAGGTTTAGTTTTACTACATTTGTATGTATACTTGTACTTATCCCCACTTTCGACATATATTGCTTTTCCGTCAGGCCAAAATCTCCAAACGTGAACCGGTTTTCCAATGCCGTCAGAGCTTACTAAAGCTGTTGTGATTTCTTTATATTCTTCACCGTTGAATCCAATACAAGATACATCTATTTTGAGGTTTGCCGCTTGAACACCTTGTTGTATAGCTTTTCCAACTCCTGTGTCAGAGGTTTGTTTGTTAGCGGTACTTGTATCAACCGCGGAGGTAGGAGTTTGAGTGCCCCCAAAAACAGATTTTAATGTGTTTGTTTTCAACTTTCCCTGTTTAGCTAAATCGTCAGCTGCTTTGGCTGTCACAGGACCAAAACCTTGAGTTAATGCTGCTTGTTGGTTTGTTGTGAGATTGGCTTTTTGTTCGAGGACTATCAACTTATTTTCGTTCAAAGTTTTTGATGAATCATAATTCATTCTCAATTTGATTGTTTCTAAAGCCTCCTGAGGCGAAAGTTTTTTTATGTACATCGTATTTTTTCTTATAAATACTTCAAAAAACAAAAAACCCCAACCGTAGAGACGGTCAGGGTCAGGCAAAAAACTCTGAGAATACAAGCTTTGTTGAGAATCTTTAGAAGGATTATTTATTCCCTCCGTTTCCACTGTCTTTTGAACAGTAACTCTCAGTGACGGTCAATTAGATTAACCAATCCTTAAATCGTTGAATACTCTCTCCTTACTCATCACTCTTCGAGGTTGCCACCCCAATTCTTCCTTGCGGGAATAGAGAACTTTCGTGAAAATCGTGAAGGGCTTGGGACCCAACACGGTCATGAACATCTCAAGACTATGTAGTCACCTGTTTCCAACGACTGACAGACACTTTTCCTTGATTTTAATTATAAGTTGTTAAACCAGAATTAACAATTAAGGGTTGGTTTACGGATGTGGAAAGTAGCGGTCTGTCACCAGCCGTGTCGCCTTTTGAACGACACGATACTAAACTACTCTCTGAAGTCTCCCGACCTCCATACTTCAAGTCAACTTCAGTGATACGCTCTTGGTAGAGACGTTTCAAGGTTAATAACAGCACCACCTGTACATCAACTTACCTTTCGGTTTTAAGTCAACTTTCATATTGAATTACGTGATGACTATGGTGGAAGCCATAATTTCTCACATAGATTCCTCAGGTTATTCTTATTAGTCTTCCGACCTCAACGAGACGACCCGTATCGCCCCGTATTCCAACCACTTTCCCTACAGTGTTACCCTCAGTACTAAAGGTCAGAACATATCCTGATTGCCTACTCGAGTACCCCTTTGATACCGCAGAACACTAAAACCTGGTGTCCCACTTTATACTACTTTCGTAGTTTATTTAATGACCATAGGCGGCCAATATCTTAAAACAAAGAACTATCAAGTATTGAAGGAGAGTGGAAATTTTTTACAACCCCCGACTTCGGTAAGGAACTTTACAACCCTTTTCCTTCAACTGTCTTACAAAATTAAGAAGAACTTTTCAATTCGTCAAATTTTTATAAAACTTTTTTTTTCGTTGCATGGGTCAGAATCGAACTGACGACCTCCAGGTTATGAGCCTGGCGAGCTACCGCTGCTACTACCATGCGATATAATAAAACTACCCAAGTCCCCGTGTCACCATCCAAGTCATGCTCTGGTTGAACCTTGAGTAGAAGTATGTTAAAGAACTACTTTGATAATAAAGTCCCACAAAAATAAGGTGAGATAATTTAACTTCCAAATTTTGTGGGACTTTTTTTTTGAGATTACTGCTTCATTCATCTCGTGAGGACCGATTTTATTGAAACTTCTCAGTTTCTTCAGTTCTCATGTTGGGGATGTTCATCCTTTCGGATAAGAACATATAAATATCTCCAAGTTTCGGAAAATCATCCTAACCTGTCAATATTTTTTTTGATTTGTTGATTTATTTTGAACCAACCGTAAAGTCCGATGACAGTTATAATTGTTATAGATATCAATAAAACTTTCATTGTAGTACGATTTCAATAAGTTTATACATATATTCACCACACTGTCCAAAATCAATCTCATCTAATTTAAAGTATTTCCATTCAGTGTGTTCTTCACCATCTTTTGCTACGGAAAAGTCAGGTTCAATTGGCTGGTCGGTATCAAGTTGATAAACGTACATCATCCCTTTCACTTTTTTTCCGTCTCTTGTGTGTCTCGGAAGAAGTCCGATGAACTTTATGTTTCTATCTGAAATGTCCACGGCAGTTTCTTCCACAAACTCTCTTTTCGCACTATCTTGAGAGTTTTCACCTTCCTCCATCTTTCCACCTGGTATTGACCACATACCAGGGAAAGACCCCAAGTTATTTCTTTTGCAAAGGAGAACTTCGTCTCCACATTTCACTAAAACGCCAGCGTATCTTTTTGATTCCATTTGTATTTATTATTGTGTTTGTCAAAATTAACAAAAATATTTTTAAAACAAAAGTTCTAACCGATAAAAAATCTCAAGCAATTGGGATGATGGGTAAAACTTTCAATAAAGACTTTGAAGCTCTTTTATTTTTGATGAGTGGGAACAAACAATGTTTTTGGATGAAAAATTGTATTATACCCTTAGATATCATAATGATAAAAAATAATGTAATTGTTAATATTCACTCTGATTGTCCTCCTTGCGATGAAGACCCTTGTCCAACATATTGTGGAAATGGAAATATTGTTTTGGAGTTACCGGGAGGTTATTGTGATACTGTTGGTATAGAACCCGGCGATTGGGTTGAGTATCATTTTTAATTTGACACTTCTTTTTCTTTTTGTTGTTCCTCTTGAATTTTTTCTTTCAGTATATTGAAAAATTTTGTTCCGAGTTGTTTCATGAATTTAATATACGGAACATCTGGCTTGTCAGGGTCGTATCTGTATGGGTCCTCTGATGGTCTTGTCTTTCTTCCAAGAAAATTTAGACCTGAAATATTCGTGATACACTTGTGTCCTCCTGAGTTAGATTGAATAAAATCCCACATATTAATTCCAATCTTGTCCAAAAGTTGTTTTTCTTCTTCTTTGAGTTCTGAAAAAGGTTTGTCCATCATGGGTTTTATTCTATCTAAAATTTCGTTACCCCCATCAATAAATGCAATTTTACCACCGAAAAGGGCATTGAAGTCTTTGAATGTAAATCCAACATCACCTGGTTTGGTTGATATTTCACTTAACCATTTGATTGTCGAAAGGGGGATTGTTCTTGATTTGAGTTGGCTTTCAAAAGGTTTCAGAACGTCCTGAGCCATCTCTCCCAAATTAACTCCTTTCAACTTTCTATCTTTTTTGAAAGGGTTACATGAGACTTGTAAAAGTCCCATCGGCCACATTAGAATTAAAAAGTCCGCATTCGGATTTACTCTGAAAGGAGTGTATCTATCGTAAGAACCTGACTTCATACTTCCCGCACCATACTGAAAAATTATTCCGTCTTCTACTCTTACCTTGGGATATTTTTTCATTTGTTCCAAGTAATCATCGGACCTCTGTTGGAGAGTAGCGAAGTCTTCAGCACTTGTCATTTTCATCCATTTCTTGATGTTATTGAAAATAGACATGAGGGAGGGTTCTGAGTCCATAACCAAACTCTCCATAAACCCTTTTCGGTTTTTGAAAGCTAAAATCAGTTTGTTGATAACCAACCCAAGTAACATTTTATTTTTCTGAAGGGTCTTATCTTTATCTAATCTAAAGATATAATTTACAACATCCTCTGGTGTGATTTCATGTTTCAAAAAGTTAGCTGAGTCTACAGTACTGATTAAAAGTATATCAGCGGTTGGAAATATTTCCTTAGGTGAAACAATTTGAGATATTGTTTCAACGTTCGAACGGGCTTGTCTGAATGATTTAGAAGCCTCAGGTTCTGCACCAACCTGCCTATCGTGGTGGTCAGTATGAATAACAAACATCGGTTTACCGTGTGCGAAATCTACGAGCACTGGCATTGTATCACCTTCAGCATCCAACTTTTTAACTGCAAATTCCTTGTCCCCATATTGAATGGTATGTGCTCCAACGACCTTGATACCATTGTCCTCAAGGTATTTTTTCATTGCAATTGCGGTGGTCACCCCATCAAGGTCAAGGTGAAAATAAATTTCGGCTTTTGGGTATCTTTTCCTCAAAGCCGAAATATCTCTTAAACCAGACTCTTTTAATAGTTTTTTCATTTTCTTTTTTCTATCAAAAGGATTTCATGTTTTTTCCCTCTCTTATCGTACCCGTAATATTTTCCATCTTTTGAAAATTCAAACATAAATTTACCTTTTGGTAAAGATGTTTTTACTTTAAAGATTTGGTCTTTCCCCATTTGAGAAAAAATAGTCAATATGTCTCCAATCAATTCTGCCTCAGCTGTTTGACCAGGATTCATGAATAGTTCGAATTTTTTTTGTTCAGAGATAACCCTTTTTACAAGATTAATTAAGTCACCTTCGGTTAGTCTTACAATTTTTTTTGCCATTAGTATTTGAGTGTTAATAAGTACTTAGATTTATTTATGAGACCCAACATCTCATCTCTAATGTTGAGTAAGTCTGTATCATATCTTGAATCGAGTTGGTCTGACATCCCAACAAAAAATTCAGTAATTCCATCTATGAAATTCTGCATACTCAATGCAGAAATATCTTGAAACATAATTCCGAATTCAGAGTCAAACTCAGGTCTTCCATATTTTCCCATCATTGTTTCAGTGAACTCATCTATCAATTCTCCCAACTTATCGTAGATGTCTCCATAAAGTCTGTGTTTAGCATCTCCAAAAGTTTGCCAATGTAAAAATTTAAATTGAAGTTGAATTTGAACGAGTTTTTTAATGAGTTCTTCTTTCATAGAAGTAATTTTTCTATAAATATCTTGAGAATAAAAAAAGGGGTTTTTAAACCCCTTCTTCAAAATCTAATTTAGATTGTTTCTTTTTATCGATAAATTGTTGAACTCTCTTTTTAGCAATTTCACAATAGTTCGGACTGAGTTCAATACCTACCCAGTTTCTTCCTGATATTACTGCCGCAACTGGAGTTGTACCAGAACCACAGAAAGGGTCTAAAACGACGTCATTTTTGTAAGTGAGTATCTTCATAGCTTTCATTGGAATGTCCAAGGAAAAGGTTGCTTTGGTCATTTGTTTAGTGTCTGCAAAATATGTCCACTGTCCATAAACCAAATCCATAAACTCTTTCTTCTGTTCTTCAGTATAGAGAGTTTTTTTCTTTTTCGTTCCATCCTCTTGTTCAATCTCATCAATCACCCCAACCCACTCGGGTTCTCCCTTAACAATCTTAATATGTTTAGACTTGTAAGCCAAGATAACACACTCTTTCGGATTGTAGATGTAAGGTGCAGAAGGAGACATCCATGAACCCCAAGCCGTTGTCTTACTTCTATGTGGAGAATCTTCATCTAAATCCACAATACCATAAAATTTAAAACCAATTCTTTGCATAATCTGCCAAAGTTCAGAGGCAATAAAAACTCTACCTCCTTTATCCTGTCGATTGATTTCATAAGGAACATTAAGAGCAATTCTACCATCCGCCTTCAGAACTCTATAAGCCTCGGTGAGCCATTTCTTTGAAAAGTCTTTGTAGTCCTCTATGTTCATATCATCATCAAATGAATCATATTCAATACCCACTCCATAGGGTGGTGAAGTAACAATAAGGTCAATAGAGTTTTCAGGCATTTTAGCCATCTCAATTATACAATCACCATTTATTATATTTCCTAAAAAATTTTCCATTATAACAGTTTAATAATTCAATTCTAATGATTTTTTTCCACTAAGTCCAGTAAATTGAAAAATATTTTCCATTATAATTTTCCTTCCTGTCTCATTTGTTCACGTATTTTCGTTGCAGAAATATCATGAACTTCTTGAGGTGGTACATGTTCAATGATATCATATCCAACTCCTCGGCCGAAGTTTACTGATTCGATATCAGGAATCGTAATTACTTTAACCCTTTCCTCACCAATAAGTTGCCAAAGTTCCTTCTTAATATTTGTCTCAACTTCTTGTGCGGTGAACGGATTTTTTTCATCTGGTTCAATGTCTCTAATACAAATTAGAACATTTTTACCTTCTTTTATAATTTCATCCACAATCCATTTGTGACCCCCATGAAAAGGCTGAAATCTTCCCACGAACATAGAGTATTGTTTACCCCCCGTGTTCTTCAATTTTGGGTCTCCTTCAACGTGAAATTTTTGCATATTCTAATACTTTTTTAGCTGAGTCCTCAACACTTTCATTTGTTGTGTCGATGTCAAGGTAATTTTCGGTTGGTTGTCCATATTCTTTAACGAAGAAATCTTCTCTTCCTCTTTTTTCAGAAGTATGTATATAAACCTCCACCAATTTATCCCCCATCTTTTCTTTGAATTTATCTCTTTGGTCTTTATAGGGGGAAACCAAAGATACTAATACATCTTCACCCTTGTTTGTGAGATACTGAGCAATTTGTTGTGCTAACTCAATGTTTTTTCTTCTACCTTGTTCAGAGTAGTCTTTGTTTTCAAATAAATCTCTAAGGTCATCTCCATCGATGTGGAAAAAACTGGCATCTCTAAGTAAAATTTTTTTACAAATTGTTGTTTTACCCGCACCGGGTTGGCCTGTTAACCAAATAATCATTTTTCTAAATTTTTAATTTTTCTATCCAAATAAAAAGCCGCTTTCTTGAGGTCTTCGATTTCTTTAGAAACGTCTTTCTTTCCTGCTCGAGCGACATATTTGACCACGTTGAATAAATAAGCGTCTTTGTCGAGCTCCCAAGCTTCACAAACCTTAATTACTTCGTATGGGTTTTCCTTTCCACCGTAGTGAGAGGGTCCATTGACCCATTCTGTATTGTCAATCATTTTTATTTCCCCACTTTTTTTCCATGTACTCTAAGTACTTGTGTGTTTTATTTCCGTTGTATAACATCCAAGCGAAATAATAATCGAATATCCACTCCAATTTCTTAATTATCTTTTTCATTAGGAAAGTATTTTTGCAAAGCCTCCAATTTATCATCAGCATCAACGAGCATTTGTAATGCTTCTTCTGCGTTTTTATAAAAATCACCTGTTGAGTGGTCTCCAATCCCTGCAGCATTCTCAGATAATAATTTGAATGTGAGAAGAGCTTTGGCTCTTTGTGCAATAGCTTCACAACGAAGCATTCTAATCAACTGTTCAGATACGTTTCCCATTATTGTTTGTTTTTATGTTTGTCGGACTTTTGGCCCTTTTTATAAGGTTTTTTTTCATTTTGTTCTTGGGGTTGTTGAGAATTTTCTTCTCCTTTTACTTCAGTTAGTTTGGATTTTCTCGTAGCCGATTTCCATTCTGCTTTGGAAATATAAGTCCACATATTTCCGACCATATTAATTGCAGTTTTGTCATCAACTCTCTTAATGGTCCCGAGAGCTACGTCTTTTGTTTCTTTGATTGATTTAATACATTTCATTGGTTTTTTCCTCCATGTTTTGATTTATAATGATAAGAATTTCTTCGGAATTGTGACCAGATTTATAGAGTTCGTAAATTTTTGAACTAATATCATCTTCGAAAATAAGTGCATCGGACTTTCCGTAATAATTTTTCAGTCCACCATTTTTCAAAGCGTGAATTGAAGTGTCTTTGTCGACATATCTTCTATTAAATCCCATAAAACAAATATATTAAACTTTCGGAGAAGAATCAAAGGATTTCATAAGTTCCGCATTGGCAACTTGAAATATAAAAGTCAAAATTTTTCTTTTCATCATCGGAACGAAGGTTTGTTCCATCGGGAAGGCTATTTTGGATTTGATTTCAAAAATTGGATAAATTGTTACATCATTTTTCCAAGTTGAAAAATTGGTGATTAATTCTGTTATCGAGTTATCGGACAAATTGTTTTCGAATATGAGTGTAAGATTTGTTTTGTGGTCACCCCCTTTTTTCCTATCTCTCTTAATCTCATATTGCCAAATGTACAATTTCCTTGTATCTTGTTCAACAAAGTAACAAAACCCCTTACCCAAATGTAAACTATCTCTATTTTTTTTCAAATTGATGAAAATGTTATCAAATGCAAGATTCCAAATTGATTTACCAATATTGAAGGTATCAAAAAGTTTGTTCCCTGAATACATTATTGTTTTGTCAAGTTGTTCCTCCTCTTCTCTAGAAAGGTCTCTTGGTTTTTTTGGATAAAGTTCTTTGAGTAAAATCTCATCATCACAAGAATTAAATTTTTTATCAGTCAGAAGTAATGTCTTCTCTTTTGTGAGTGATTGTAGGTTTGCTAAGTGAAGAGAGAGCTCCACAAAATCAGGGTATATCTCCAATTTTTCAAACCTTTTTTCACACTTTTGAATGTAGTCCAAAAGAGTATACTTGTTGAACTCAAAATCTACGGGAGATTTCAACATCCACTCAGGGTCCAATTGAAATGATATTTTTTTCTTTCTTGGCATTTTTTAATAACTATCCGGACTGAACTCACCATTTCGGAAAATTGTGTATTTTAACGGATATTTTTTTGGAAGAGAGTAGGGTAAATTACTTATATCTTCATTTTCAAACTCATAAACAATCTCAGTTAATCTATAGTCCCTTATCAGATACTCGAAAAATGCAACAATGCAGTTTTCATTACAATTTTTTTTAACATCCGTAAGGAAAAATGGAATGTTAGGGTCCTCGTGTGTATCATGTAAAACCCCGTCGAACTTTTTATCCAATTTGGGAATTACCTCTTCCCAACTTCCCAATAATAAAGTAACATTTTTTTTATTCTCAGCCCATTTCACGGCTCTTTCATAAATTTCAGGATGAACTTCAATAATGGTGTGGGAAAGAACGTTCGGATTTTCTTGAACAAAGTCGGCTGTTATATTCAACCCGAAACCAATCTCAAGTATGTGTCCTCCATTTCTCGTTGCAAGGGATGCTAACTCCCTCATTAATTTTTTTTCTGCAACATGCATTACATATCCATCTAACTCAGGTAAAAAAATATAATTGTCACCAAAAACTAACTTTTCTTTTCCGTTCATATATGAGAAAAATAGTTAAAAAATTTTCTTAATCAATTCTCATAACCACAAAGGTTTGGTCTTGTACTGTAACTTCATCAGAATTTCCGTCATAAGAATTAATAAAATGAGCTTCACCATCCACATCAATCGCTTCCTCAATTAATGATTCAACGTCTATAAAATCCGCCCAATCTAAACCATAGTTACTCAAAAAATATTCAGGGTCACTTACCGCGTCTTCCACCATCTCATCTATTCTTTCTTCAATCAGTTCACTTGGAAAATCTCCTTGAGGGTCATCTTTTATTTCTTGAATTTCGTCCTCCCAATCCACAATCATATCTTGTAATTCCTCTATTTTTTCCTCAGTGCCCTCTAATTCTTCCAAACTTTCAATTGAGTCTTCAGCTTGTTTTATTTTTCTTTCTAATAAACTTATATTATCATCTTGTTTTTTTGATAGTTCCCTTTGTGAATCATCTAAGAACGCATCTGGATTATCCCAAATGTCTTGATAAAAATAATCTCTAGCGGTGTCCTCAATTTTATCCTTGTCCAAATGACCTTTCGCAAACCCATGATTGAATGCATCCACACCCATATCATCTATTTGTTGTCTCAAAGCATCTTCAGCGCTCTCTCTAGTTTCATCTAAAGTTCCAACAGCATATCTTCTTCCTTCCAAATCCGCACTTTCTGTAACTTCAAATTCAGTCATTTCGTAATGTTCTCCTGTTGGTACAATATTATAAACATCAATTTTTGAAACTAACTCATCTCTTTCATCTTCTAAATCACTTATTGTGTCTAAAAGGTCTGTTCTTACTTCATCAGATGTGTCGTATTCTGTGTTCAACCTTTCAATTTCATCATTAATTCTCTGAATTTCAATTCTGTCTGCATTGGTTAAGACTTTAATATCACTTGTATCAACCAACCAATCGAGAAGTGCATGAGCTTTCAACCCTTCCTCAGGACAATCGGGTCCTAAATCCCATTCTCCCTCCGCTCTTCTTTCTTCGGCGTCCTCGTACCTTTGTCTTTGAATTCTTTGGATTTCCAATCGTCTCTGTCTTTCCTTCTCTTCTTTTTTTCTTTTTTCATCCTCAAACTTTTGAATTTGTTCGGGATATTGATTTCTGAGGTATTCTTCAATTTGTCCCAAAATTTTATCAAGTTCTTCGGAACCAAGTATCCATCCCTTAGAGAAAGAGTTGTCTCGAGCGTCCCACCAAGATTTCTCTTTATCAAATTTATAAAGGAGGGCAACTTTATAGAAAGGGTCATCTGTTTTTAACTTTTTATCAATAAAATAAAAAAGTTTTCCATCACTATTGTATTTGTTGAAGTTTGCATCACTATCAGTTGTGCTGGTACACCATTTAGTTCCAGCACCATAATAACAAGATGATTTATGATTAAGTGGATTTACAATGTAAAATCTATCATCTTGGAAAACTAAATTTCCACCCTCAGTCTCTGTATAATTTCTTTTCAGCTTGTCTCGATACTTTTTAATCTCTTGGATTAACTCATCCAATGACTTATAACGATTAATGTCTGTTTGAGGTAAATTTGATGAAATGTTCTCGAAAATATTTAAATATTCATTGAGTTGTAAAATTTCTTTTTCAAAGGAAATTCCGTCCAAAACTCGTCCTGACCAATCTAAAAATTTTGGTTTAATCAAATCAATCATTCTTTTAAGCTGTTCACCGGTAAACTTGTTAGCATATTTGAAAGCAAACTCATCAACTCTCGACTCTTTTAAAATTTGAAAAAATTTCACCTTTTTTATTTAATAAATATCTTTTCTAAATTATATTTCCCCTACAAATATATTTATCTAAATAAACTCAACAAAAATAATTTTTTATGGGATGTGGATGTAAAAATAAAGGTCAACAACAACCTGTTTCTGCAGCTGAGGCCGCGGCTCAACAAAGACAAATACAAGAGCAACAAAAAATTCAACAGGACAACGTAAAAGCCTCCGTGAAAAAAACAATTGAAAAGTATTACCAAGCGAATAAGACCAACAAATAAAAAGATATAACTTCTAATCATTATAAGGGACAAAATTTGTCCCTTTTTTTGTATTTATAATGTATGAGTATTAATGATAATCTAAACAGAATACTTGATGACTTCCTAAATAAGGAACAAGATGATGTTATATCTTATTTCGGAGATTTAGAAACTTTTTTTGATGTTCTCAAATCAAGAGGTCTTTACACAAAATTAGACATAGAAAGTTACGATTCTGAAGGTTGGCAAAACGATTATCTCTTGTGGTTATACGAAAATGATAAACCAAGATATTATTTTTGGGTTGGAAGATTTTTGGGAGATGTTGAAATTGACCCAAAAACGAGAAAAGCTTATTGGATTGGTGATAGGGAAGATTTAGCGGACCTTTTTTGTGGTGGTCACAGAAATGACGTATCACAAGATACTATAAGAAAAATTCTCTCGGACGACGGAGACTGGTATGACAGTTATTGGGATACAACTGACGATTTATACAGAGACGTAATTGAGGAATTGAATTCAGAAAATATTGAACGTTTGAAAGAATACATCATCGAAAATCTCAAGGATAAACAACTTTCCCCCGAAACAGAAGAAATGGAACTAATTGCTACAGAACAAGGTCATAATGATTATTGGGAAATTAATTCAGAAGTTGTATCAAGAATAATTGACGATGAAGAATCTATGAATTCATTATTGGATGATGAACTATCTGACCTGAAATCAGAGCTATATAGTATACACTCAAATGCTTACAATTCAGCTTATGAAACTACAATTTACGATGAAATTTGGTCAGAGTTGAATGATTATTTTGATGGACAAGGTGAATGGTTTTCCAAACCACATCCTTTCAAAGAAAATACGATGGTTCAGAAATTCAAATTACCGATAAGAGATTTAGAAGGGGTTGTGAACGAATATTTATATAATAATAAAGGTTTTTATAGAGGTACTTTGGAATATCAAGGAGCTTTACTGACCATAATCAGAGAAGACCATGATTGTCTCTCGGTTAGTATTCCTGACTATCCAAATTATTCCACGGTTGATAAAAACATAAATTTGTATTTCAGAGATTATATTTGATGAAAAATTATTTGAAAGAAATATCGAGGAGCCCTTCCAAAACCCCACCGAAGTACATAGGTAACTTACTATCTCAAATTAAATTATTTGAGGTCTATCCGAGAATATATGCCGTTGTTATTAAAGACAATAAATTGAGAGGGAGAGTGTTTATGAGGTATCAAGAGTTTTATGAATCTGACTCGGATACTTTCAGAGGGAAAGGTTTCAAGTGGACAGAGTTTGTAGATTATTACAAAAGAAAAACAAAGAATGACATCTTAACATATCATGAAGATTGGGCTGGATATAATATCCCTTGTGATTCAATTGAATCGTGTATGGCTCTAATCCCTGACATTAATTTTTACGACTTAATAATGTTCAGTATTGTTGATACAATCAAATCAAAGGTTGGAGGAGATAAGTTTTATCTTATTGGAATTGACCAAGAAAATGGTGAGGACGCTTCTTTAATTCAACACGAACTCGCACACGGTCTGTGGTTTTCATCCCCCCAATATAAAGCAGAACAGACTATGAATATAGATGAACTTCCTGATTTTGTTGAGGAGCCTTTGAGAAACAAGATTGCCAAAATGGGTTATGGACCAAACGTGATAGATGATGAGATTCAAGCCTATTTATCTACAGGGATTGAAGCCCCTTTGACGAGTATAAAGGAAATAAAAAAATATGTAATAAAATTTAAAGACACATTTCAGAAGTATGCCTCCAAAATGTATACAAAGAGCATACCTATTGATTGGAGAACTGACTTAAATGCCTAAAATATTAAACATATTAACTTCTATTCTAACTGAAGCATCAAGGTTCAAAATGGACCCTGAACTAAATTTCTACATTCAAGATTTAGCTGATAGATTGTGGAGTATGAGAGATAAAAAGTTTACAAGAAAAACTCTTGTTGACGGATTTCCATTTAAAACTTCTGACGGTGTTGATGGTTATGTGAAAGTAATAATCAACCCAAGACTTCCTTATTTGGGTTATATGGATACCAAACCAAAAGAATCAAGAGACCCAATGGATTTTGTAATGGAATTACAACCAAAAGAATATGTTTCGAGAAGGAACTTATACCTTACAATTTACCACGAAATGCTCCACGCAACAGACCCCACTCAATCCACAAAGTTTAGCCCAAAATACAGCCTAACTTACGACGAGAAAAGTGATGAGAAGTATTGGGGTCATCCAATTGAATTCAGAGCAATTTCTAATGAGTTTTTGGAGGGTTTAGAACTTGAGATGGATAGAAGAACCTTGATGTTAAAAAATCCTGAAAATAAAAAGTATTTGGTTCAAAGCTTGGATAACATTTTGAATTATTTTGCCAATGGTGAAAAACTTTCCAAACTTTCTTTGGATATTTTAAGGAGAGTTAATGATGAAGAGGTATTGGAAAACAGAATTTCCAAATCTATAAGTGATATTGCAACTGAAAATCCTGGTCTTTCGGATTTTATTTCCGCTAGAGAAGGTAATGAACCATATTATTTGACTTATGTGGAACTTATCAAAAATCACAACCCGAAAATTTGGCCGAGATTTTTGACCATGTTGTACAAATCAATTGAAGACACAAAAAATAAGATTAATATAAAAAGGGTTTAAAAAAACCCTTTTTTTTTTACTTAACTTTCATTTCAAGTTTTTCAAGTCTCTCCTCTTTTTCATCTAATAATAAAGACTGTTCTTTTATAGCTTGAAGACATAAAGCAATAACTTCAGAGTATTTTACCATATAATGAGAATCTTTCTGATTCTTTTTGAATACAAGTTCAGGGAATATTTGTTGAATTTCTTGAGCGATAAATCCAATGTCACTTACTTGAGGTCCGTGAGATTTGGTATCAATATTTTTCCACTCGAAAGATACACCTCTAAGTTTAAGAACTTTTGGTAAAACATTTTCAATCGATTTAATGTTTTTCTTTACTCTATAATCCGAAGGTCCTGTTGCACCTTGAGCACCCTGAGCACCCTGAGGTCCCGTCCCACCTGCCGGACCTTGTGGTCCTGTAGGTCCTTTTGGACCTTGCGCACCTTGAGCTCCCGTTCCTCCTGGTGAACCTGTAGGTCCAAGTGGACCTTTTGCACCTTGTGAACCTTGAGCTCCTGTAGCTCCTGTAGGTCCTTGAGCTCCTTGACCACCCGCTGGTCCTTGAGCTCCTTGCGCACCTGTAATACCTGTTGCTCCAGCCGGTCCAACTGCACCTTGAGCTCCCTGACCACCTGTTCCACCTCCTCCCCCTTGAGCTCCTTGAGCACCTTGTCCACCAGCTGGTCCTTGTGCACCTTGAGCTCCACCTGGGCCTTGTGACCCTTGTGCTCCTTGACCACCCGCTGGTCCTTGAGCTCCTTGACCACCTTGAGGGCCTTGAGCTCCTTGAGCTCCTTGACCACCCGCAGGTCCTTGAGCTCCTTGACCACCTTGAGGACCTTGAGCTCCTTGTGCTCCCTGTCCTCCAGCCGGTCCCTGCGAACCTTGACCACCTTGTGGACCCTGAGCTCCTTGGGCACCTTGACCTCCAGCTGGTCCTTGGGCACCTTGACCACCTGTTCCACCTATTAATCCTTGGGCGCCTTGTCCTCCAGTTGGTCCTTGTGAACCTTGTCCACCTTGTGGACCCTGAGCTCCTTGGGCACCTTGACCTCCAGCTGGTCCTTGTGCACCTGTAGGTCCAAGGGGTCCTTTTTGACCTTGGGCACCTTGACCTCCACCAGGTCCCTGCGCACCTGTTGAACCTTGAGGCCCTTGAGCACCTTGTGCTCCTTGTCCTCCTGTTGGACCTTGAGCTCCTGTTGAACCTACAGGTCCTTGAGCACCTTGTGCTCCTTGACCTCCAGCGGCACCACCACCACCTTGGGCTCCTTGTCCACCTTGAGCTCCTTGGGTTCCTTGTCCACCTTGAGCCCCTTGACCACCTTGGGCTCCCTGTCCACCCTGTGAACCTTGAGTACCTTGACCTCCTTGAGCTCCTTGTCCACCTTGTGAACCTTGACCACCTTGAGCACCTTGAGCACCTTGAACACCACCCGGTCCTTGAGCTCCTGTTGAACCTTGAGGTCCTTGAGCACCTTGGGCTCCTTGTACACCGCCCGGTCCTTGAGCTCCTGTTGAACCTTGAGGTCCTTGAGCACCTTGGGCTCCCTGAGCACCGAGAGCTCCTTTAGCTCCAAAAGAACCCTGAGCACCTTGACCACCTTGGGCTCCTTGTCCTCCTTGAGCACCTTGACCACCTTGGGCTCCCTGTCCTCCTTGTGCACCCTGTCCACCTTGTCCGCCTTGGGCTCCTTGCCCTCCTTGAGCACCTTGACCACCTTGGGCTCCTTGGGCTCCTTGTACACCGGTTGGACCTTGTGCCCCTGTGGGACCTTGAGGACCTTGACCACCTTGGGCTCCCTGTCCACCAGTAGGCCCTTGAGCACCTTGTGTACCTTGCGGTCCTTGTGTACCCTGAGCACCCTGTACACCAGCTGGACCCTGAGCACCAGTTAAACCCTGAGGACCTTGAGCACCCTGTGCACCTGTCCCCCCTTGAGCACCTTGAGGTCCTTGAGCACCTTGTCCACCTTGAGCACCCTGTGTTCCTTGTCCACCTTGGGCACCTTGTCCCCCTACGGCACCCTGAGCACCTTGAGAACCCTGTACTCCTTTTGCACCTTGAGCACCTTGACCACCTTGAGCACCTTGACCACCTTGGGCTCCTTGGGCACCTTGTCCTCCTTGAGAACCCTGAGCTCCTTGTACCCCTTGAGCCCCTTGTCCTCCTTGAGCACCTTGACCACCCTGTGCACCCTGTCCTCCTTGAGAACCTTGAGCACCTACAGGTCCCTGTGAACCCTGACCACCTTGTGAACCTTGTCCACCTGTAGAACCCTGAGAACCTTGCCCTCCTTGAGCACCTTGTCCTCCTTGAGAACCTTGACCCCCCGTAAGACCCTGAGCACCTTGACCACCCTGTGCACCTTGACCACCCTGTGCACCTTGTCCTCCTTGGGCTCCTTGACCACCTTGGGCTCCTTGTGCTCCCTGACTTCCAGGTTGACCAATATCTCCTTGAGCTCCCTGTGCACCTTGCACTCCTTGCGCACCTTGTCCACCCTGTGCACCTTGTAGACCGGTTATTCCCTGAGAACCTTGAGCTCCTTGGGCACCCGTTCCTCCTTGAGAGCCTTGTCCCCCAACCGCGCCTTGTGCTCCCTGTGCTCCTTGTACTCCTTGAGCACCTACCGCTCCTTGAGAACCTTGAGCTCCTTGTGACCCTTGGCCTCCTTGCGCACCTTGTCCTCCAATATTTCCCTGGGCACCTTGGTCTCCTTGAGCACCTTGTGCACCTTGTGAACCCTGAGCGAGTTTGTTTCCTAACCAACCTGTAGAATTAATTAATGGGCTTAGAGCATTATTACTTAATGAATTTTCCAAGTAAATTGGAAAATCTGACCTTAATATATTTCCAGATGTGTGAATACTTAAATAAGCAGTACCTGCAGCATTATTATATGGTACAAATTTCAGAACCCCACCTTCCAATACCCAGTTCACAAATGTATCTGCACTACTTACAAGTTGCATTAAAGATAGTGAAGGAGCAACAATAATGTTTTCAGCAGTCCCATTATTATCGCAATCTACAGAAGTTGTGGTTACATTAGTAAATGTTGCAGTGTCTTTTATACAAGGAGTATAAAGTGAAACCCCTTGATTAACATTACTACTTACTGCGGTTAAAGATGCACAGAGTTCTCCACTCCATGAACCACCTCCTGTACCACCAACTACTTTATATATCTTACAAGCCATCTTATGTTAATGTTTCAGTCAACTTATTTATCCTCTCATAAATAGAGTCAATACGTTTTTGATTTATTTTGAGATTTGCAAGTCCCAAACTAACAAGAGGTCCGTAGTGCATACTTTTATAACCCTCATCATCTGTATCTACTACCTCAGGTATAATCTTCTCCACATCTTGAGCAATGAAACCGAAAGTAGTACCTGTGAAAGCTTCTTTGAAAACAATTGCTGGGTGTTCTTTGATTTTCCTGTGTTCTGTATCCCACTCAAATGATACACTTTCAATTGTTTTAATTTTTTTCTCAGGTTCTCTCAGCGGAATAATATTATCCTTCAATCGGATGTCAGAAGATGGACCTTGAGCACCTTGTGCTCCCTGACCACCTGTTGGTCCCTGTGGACCTGTAGGACCTGTTGAACCTCCAGCACCTTGAGCACCTTGAGCTCCCGTAGGTCCTTGTGGGCCAGTTGGTCCTGTTGCACCTGCTAATCCAGTCGCTCCGGGTTGACCCGAGGGTCCTACTGGTCCCGGAGCACCCGCGGTTCCACTTGCGGCACCTTGAGCACCCTGAGCGCCTTGGGGTCCTGTTGGACCAGGTCCTGACCCTTGTGAGCCCTGAGCTCCAGTAGGTCCTTGTGGTCCCGTACCACCTGGAGCACCTTGAGCACCTTGTGGACCGGGTCCCGCGCCTTGTGCTCCTGTGGCTCCACCTGGACCCGTAGCTCCTTGTGCACCTTGAGGACCGGGTCCTGAGCCTTGCGCCCCTGTATTTCCTGTTGGCCCTGTGGCTCCTTGTGCTCCTTGAGGACCAGGTCCTGACCCTTGCGCACCTGTATTTCCTGTTGGCCCTGTGGCTCCTTGTGCTCCTTGAGGACCAGGTCCTGACCCTTGTGCTCCTGTATTTCCTGTGGGTCCTGGAGCACCTTGCGCTCCTTGGTTTGCTCCCTGAGAACCTTGGGCACCTTGAGCTCCTGTGGGTCCTGTTGCTCCTTGAGCTCCTGTGTTTGCACCCTGAGAACCTTGAGCCCCTGTTGGCCCTGTTGGTCCTGTCGCACCCTGAGCACCTTGGTTCGCACCTTGAGAACCCTGAGCTCCCTGATTACCCTGAACACCTATGGCACCTTGAGCTCCTGTGTTTGCACCCTGAGAACCTTGAGCACCTGTTGGCCCTGTTGGTCCTGTCGCACCTTGAGCACCTTGGTTCGCACCCTGCGAACCCTGTGCTCCTTGAGCTCCCGTATTTCCAGTTGCTCCCTGAGCACCTTGTGTTGAACTTGCTGAACCCTGAGCTCCTTGAGCTCCTGTTTTTCCTGTTGCACCTTGAGCACCTGTTGTACCCCCTTGAGCTCCTGTGTTACCTTGAGCTCCCTGTGGACCCGTGGCTCCTTGTGCACCTGTATTTCCTCCTTGTGCTCCCTGAGAGCCTTGTGCACCTGTTTTTCCTGTCGCACCCTGAGCACCTGTATTAGCTCCTTGGGTTCCTTGAGCTCCCTGAGCACCTGTGGGTCCTGTGGCTCCTTGTGCTCCAGTGTTAGCACCTTGTGTACCTTGAGCTCCTTGAGCACCTGTAGGTCCTGTCGCACCCTGAGACCCTTGAGTTGCGCTAGCTGCTCCTTGAAACCCTTGGGCACCTTGAGCTCCAGTACTCCCTTGAGCACCTGTTGTCGCACCCTGAGCTCCTGTATTTCCTTGAGCTCCTGTTGGTCCTTGAGCACCTGTTGGTCCTTGAACTCCACCTTTAGCCCCTTGCGAACCTTGAGCACCCGTATTACCTGTCGCACCTTGTGCACCCGCGTTTGCACCCTGAGTACCTTGAGCACCTTGAGCACCTGTAGGTCCTGTAGGTCCTTGAGCTCCTTGATTTGCTCCCTGAGTACCTTGAGCACCCTGAGCACCTGTAGGTCCTGTAGCTCCTTGTGCACCTGTATTTGCACCTTGAGTACCTTGAGCACCTTGAGCACCTGTGGGTCCTGTAGCACCTTGCGCTCCCGTTGTTCCACCTTGAGCACCTTGTGAACCTTGAGCACCAGAAACTCCAAGGTCTCCTTGAGCACCTGTAGTTCCACCTTGCGCACCTTGACTCCCGACGGCTCCTTGAGCACCTTGGGCACCTTGTGAACCCTGAACCCCACTTTGAGCACCTTGTGAACCTTGGGCACCCTGCTTTCCTGTTGCACCTTGTGCACCTGTCGGAGTACCTTGAGCTCCCTGAGCACCCTGCTTTCCTTGAGCACCTGTATTTCCTTGCGCCCCAACAGGACTACCTTGAGCACCTATGTTTCCTTGAGCACCTTGAGCACCTGTATTTCCTTGAGCTCCTGTGTTTGCTCCTTGTGCCCCCTGAGAGCCTTGAGCACCTTGAGCACCTGTATTACCTTGTGCACCGGTGTTCGCACCTTGTGCTCCTTGAGAGCCCTGAGCACCCTGAGCTCCTGTGTTACCTTGGGCACCTGTGGTTGCGCCTTGAGCACCTTGAGAACCCTGAGCACCTGTATTTCCTGTTGCACCTTGAGCACCTTGTTTAGCTCCTTGAGCTCCCTGAGCACCTTGAGCTCCTTGAGCTCCTTGTTTACCTTGTGCTCCAACTGTTGCACCTTGGTCCCCTTGAGCCCCCTGTGCTCCTTGATTTCCAACGGCTCCTTGAGCTCCTTGTGTTCCTCCTTGAGCTCCCTGAGTTCCTTGGGCACCTTGAGCACCTGTGGCACCAGTAGGACCTGAAACCGCACTGGCTGTTCCCTTAGCACCCGTCGCACCTTGAGCTCCTGTATCACCCTGAGCACCTGTGTTTGCTCCTTGAGTACCTTGAGCACCTTGTTTACCTGTAGCACCTTGTGCTCCTTGAGCACCTTGAGCTCCCGCAATACCTGCTGTAGGTCCAGTCCAAACTCCCGAAACATTAATCATTTGAGTTGGACCCACATATAATCCTGAATTATTTATAGTTAATCCTGAAGTTCTTATACCTTGAGGACCAATCATTAATCCTTGCGTGAATGTTCCCGCAGAAAAATTTAAAGTTCTTGCCGTTACAAAAAAAGCAACTTGATTGCTTCCATCATCCCAATAAAACCAAGGTCTACTATCGTAAGCATTACCCTGAGGAAATATCTTTAGTTCGTTCGGCATCAGCTAATACTTTTTTCTAATTCATCAAGTTTATTATTAATATCTTCTATAAATAATTGATGTTCTTTAATTCCTTCAACTATCACGGCATTTAATTTTGTATAATCTATAAAATAATACCCGTCAGGTCCCATTTTAACCACTTGTGGGAAATGTAACCTTACGTTCTGTGCAATAAGACCTATTTGGTGAAGTTTTTTATTTTTTTCAAATATGTCATATTTTTCTTTACCTATATTTTCATTCCAATCATACTCAACAGTCTCGATTTCTATAATTTTATCCATTACCCCCTCTAAGGTCTCTATACTTTGTTTTAAATTTACGTCCGAATACGCACAGGTTTGATTGAAGGTTCCGTTACCACATGTTGCATTCAGAGTATAACACTGATTAGCAGCGGTTTTTTCGTATTGATAAAGGTTACCGAAATCACAGCTTGAATTCGTACAGTTGGTATAATTGAAATATTTGTTGTCTGATGGTGAATATGTCCCACTTTGTGTGTAGATTGGACCTACAGTAAAAGTTTGTATACATACTGAAGTACAACTCGCACCCCTTCCTCCTCTCAAAATTGGATAATAGGCATAACATGTTACACTTCCTGGTCCCGTTGCACCCTGAGCACCTTGTGAACCTGTAGCCCCCGTTGGACCTTGTGGTCCTGTAGGACCAGTCACACCAGTAGCTCCTTGAGCACCTTGACTACCTGTTGGACCAGTAGGACCAGTTCCTCCAGCGGGACCCTGAGGTCCTGTAGGACCTTGTGCACCTTGTCCCCCCTGTGGTCCAAGGGGACCGTTAGAACCTGGAGCCCCTGTGGCACCTACAGGACCTATTGGTCCTTTTGTTCCTGTTGCCCCTTGAGCACCTTGACCTCCTGTTGGTCCAGTTGGTCCAGTGGGACCAGTTGCACCTGTAGCACCCGTTGCACCTGCGGCACCTTGTGGTCCTGTAGGACCTTGTGGACCTGTTGCACCCGTTGCTCCTTTGGTTCCAGCAGCACCTTGTGGTCCTGTAGGACCTTGTGGTCCTGTCGCTCCTCCCGCACCGATAGGTCCAGTTGCACCTTGTGGTCCTGTAGGACCTGTTGGACCTACATTACCTGTGGCACCGATAGGTCCAGTTGCACCTTGTGGACCTGTTGGTCCTGTTGGACCTGTGTTTCCTGTTGGACCAAGAGCTCCGGTTGCACCTCCAGCACCTTGAGGGCCAATAGACCCTTTAGCACCTTGAGCTCCAGAATGACCGGTGGCACCTTGCGGACCAGTTGGTCCGGTTGGACCTGTGGCACCTTGAGCTCCCGGGTGTCCCGTTGCTCCTTGAAATCCTGTAGGTCCTGCGGGTCCTAATGCACCTTGTGCACCAGGATGACCCGTGGCACCTTGAGCACCTTGTCCACCTGTTGGTCCGAGAGCTCCTTGAGCGCCAGGATGTCCAGTTGCTCCTTGAGCTCCTTGTGGACCCGTAGGTCCAATGTTTCCTGTCGGTCCAAACGCACCTTGGGCACCTGTTGACCCTTGAGCACCTGCTGTTCCTGTGGCCCCTTGTGGTCCTACGGCACCTACATTACCAGTAGCACCTGCTGGACCTGTTGGTCCAGTTGCCCCTTGTGGTCCTAAAGCCCCTTGAGCACCTGTACTACCTTGAGGTCCGGCTGGACCTGTTGCTCCTTGTGCACCTGGATGACCCGTTCCTCCCTGAGCACCTTGTCCTCCTGTTGGTCCGAGTGCTCCTTGAGCGCCAGGATGTCCAGTTGCTCCCTGAGCTCCTTGTACACCTGTGGGTCCAGTGTTTCCTTGTGGTCCAATGGTTCCTTGAGCACCAGTTGCACCTTGTGCACCTTCGTTTCCTGTTGCCCCCTGTGGACCTACCGCCCCAACACTTCCTGTTGCACCCTGTGAACCGGTTGCTCCTTGATTTCCGAATGGTCCAGCAAGACCCTGAGCACCTGTACTTCCCTGTGAACCTACAGGACCTACGGAGCCTTGTGCACCAGGATGTCCTGTCCCACCTTGTGCCCCTTGTGGACCTGTTGGTCCTATTGCTCCTTGTGCACCAGGGTGTCCTGTCGCGCCTTGAGCTCCCTGTGGACCTGTTGGTCCTAAAGCGCCTTGTGCACCAGGATGTCCTGTCCCACCTTGTGCCCCTTGTGGACCTGTCGGTCCTGTCGCTCCTTGTGGGCCAACCGCTCCTTGAGCACCAACTTTTCCCTGAATACCTTGAATACCTTGAGCACCTTGTGGTCCCAAATTACCTTGAGCCCCTGTGGCTCCTTGCGCACCAGTATCTCCAGTGGCCCCTTGTGGACCAACAGCACCCTGTGCACCTGTATCTCCTTGAGCTCCTGTCGGGCCTGCAGCTCCCTGTGCTCCGGTGTTACCTTGTGCACCCGTTGGGCCTTGAGCACCTTGTGGACCTGTGGCACCTTGTGCCCCTGTGAGTCCTTGAGCACCTGTGTTTCCTTGAGCTCCTGTCGGACCTGTGGCACCTTGTGCTCCAGTATGCCCTTGGGCGCCTGTGTTTCCTTGGGCTCCTGTTGGGCCAGTGGCACCTTGGGCACCTGTGTTTCCTTGGGCACCTGTGTTTCCTTGTGCTCCAGTCGGACCTGTGGCACCTTGTGGACCAACATTTCCCTGTGCACCCGTACTTCCTTGTGAACCAACAGGTCCAACAGCACCTTGTGCACCAGTGTGTCCCTGTGCACCTGTATTTCCTTGAGCACCAATTGGTCCTTGTGCACCTTGTGGTCCCACTGGTCCTTGTGCACCTGTATCTCCAAAAGGCCCTTTAACACCTTGAGCCCCTTGAGGTCCAACATTCCCCTGAGCACCTGTATTACCCTGAGCCCCTTGAGTACCTTGGGCACCTTGAGGTCCTATACTACCTTGGGCACCTTGTCCACCCTGTGCACCGTTTGTACCAATGGAACCTTGAGCCCCCGTATTACCCTGAGCCCCTTGGGTTCCTTGTGTACCTTGATTTCCTTTTGGTCCCTGCGCTCCCGCAATACCAGCTTGAGAACCAATCCAATTTGCGGTGTCGTTGATTACTTGAGTTGAACCAACAGTAAGATTATTTATTACGTTTATTGAAGTTGCAGTAAGTGTTCCTAAATAAGCATTCAGAGTTAAAATGTTCGGTGAAGTACTAGCAGAAAAATTTATAACCTGACCCCAAATTGCAGGTCCACCTCCAACGGTGTAATCATAAATCCTCATTCTAAGTGGTGCATCAGAAGCCTCGTTAATAAAATCAATAAAAGGTATTCTATCAACTGTTCTTGAAATACTATTACTCGGTCTTATAAAAATGTTTTCACCCATCTATTTCTGTATACTTGAATAAATATTTTAAATTGGATTTATCTTGTCATTATTTTTGAATATAATTCCGAGACATAAAAAATCTCAATTAATAAATATAACGAAATGAATAATGAAGGACAGAATCATCAGATAAAACTATCTGTGGTAAACTTATTCTCTGAATTTATTTTAAACAAAATTAATATTACCTCCGAAACGGTCATTGAAGTAGTGGATTGTCAAAATTTTTTTGTTGTCAAAGGTAAAACTTCAAGTACTGAGGTTTTGGACTTGAATAAAATAAAAGAAGAGTTTCATGAAAAGTTTTTAAAAATTTCTGAAAATTTTAAAATTGGAAACACAATCGATTTAATCGAGTATGGTTTTGAATTGGATTCAAAAGACAAAATGGCTTTCGAGTTTTTTAACACGGTTGATTTATCATCTAGTAAGTGTAACATCCCGAACACATCTTTAACCTTTAAATCGGAATTTCCGTTTGGGCACTCATTCAAAATGGGAAAAAATCTTTTTTATTACGCAAAACACATTGCATATAATCTACAATCAAAATATACTTGGGACAGATTAATTATTGAAATAAGTTATAAAAATAATGAAGAAAATTTGAAGTTGTATTTGGACTCTTGTGATGTATCAAATGAAGAACTTAAATCTTCAATATTGGATTGTTTTACTTTCAACTATGGGAGTTTCGAGAAAAAAATTGTTGACTCCGATTGGTGGGAACCAATAATTGACAAAGAGAAAGAATTTTATTTTGTAAAAGAACTTAACAAAGATTTAATCCTCTTTTAAATTAAGTGTTTTTTAACTAATTCCAAAGCCTCGGTCAACTCATTATAGTTTCTTTCTGGCGCGTAGAGATAAGACTTATGATTTTTTTCATCCCCTTCAATTATAAGAAGTGCGGGTATCATATCATTACCAGTAATTTTGGAGTATGTATCGTATTCTTGTTCATGCTCGTGAATGTCCCTATCAACGAAATCGATTTTTTCATCTTCCAACAACTTTTTGAAGTCCTGACAAAAAGGACATCCTTTCATGGTATAGACAATGACATTAACTTTTTTCATAGAAATTAGTTTAATAGAGTGAGAAGTTCAGTTGGCATCATTACGCCAGGTCTTGAAAAAACTTCTTTTCCCTCTTTGAAGATTTTTATAGTTGGAACACTTCTGATTCCGAGTTCGGATACTACGAACTCTTTGTCAGTGTCGATATCGTACTTGTAAATTTTGTATTTTGGTTGGTTTGTTGATTCTTTTATCAAGGATTCATTAACTTGTTCCAAGTTTCTCAACATTATTTTACAAGGACCACACCATGTTGCATATAAATCCAAAACGAAGTTTTCACCATTGTTAATTTTTTGTTTTAGTTCTTCAGTTGTCAGTTGTATCATTTTTGAATGTTTTAAGAAAATTTTTAATGAAAAATTGTAATTCCGAGTCCTGTGACTCCTCAAAATAAATAGTAATTTGATATGAATTGTTTTCTGTGGATTTATCAAAACATAGATAAAATCCTTGAGCAGATTTGAGTATATAACGTGAAAGCACTGTTTTACCGTCTTGTTCATGAATCCTTTCGGAATAGACAGGAAAATATTTTTTTTCTTGTAAGTTCTTAGGAAAAGTTATTTTCATATCTTTTAGAACATACGATGAAAAAGTTCTTCTTTCGCCTTCAATTTTTTGTATGTACTCAGGTTTTTTCATTCAGATAAAATAAGGTTCAAATCCGTATTGGTCAATAGGAGTGTAAGACCATTTTAAATAACCTTTCTCGTCAAAATGAGAATCTGATTCCATTTGAACACCATTTGAGCAAATCTTTATCAATTTGTGAGGTTCAAATTTTGGACTAAGTGCAATCTCATTCATCATACAATCTAAAGAGTGTAAGGGTTGGTTCCATTCTAAAGATGGTTCTGAATTATATCTAGCACGAGTTTGAATTCTCTTTATAATTACCCATTTTACATCCGGTAATTTACTGATTGAATATTCGACTGTAAGTCTGTCCTCTGAATCTTCATTTCCTTTCCTGAGAGAAATTATCAAAGAAGAACATCTACCTATATACCCTTTTACACAATTCGATTGCATCGCACTTTCATTATTGTAATCAGTTGAATTCATCAGAACTACAGGAAAATATTTTACACCTTCATGTTCAATAGTCTTAATAGTTTCATTGAATATATCGGAATAAATCCTCTCGTAGTGTCCTCTTTTATAGTGTTCCAATTTGTCAGCCCAATCTAAGTGTTCTTCCCTGAAGAATTTTTCATTTTTTCCATCGGACTTCCAAAATATCTCTGTATCACCATATCTTTTTAACTCAACCCAAAATCTGAAGTGGTCGGAAAGTGAATATACATCAGTTGAAAAATTTATCAAAGAATCTTTTAATAGGTCAAATGCGTTTCTTTTTTCTTTTTTGGTGGCATTCAAATAAAAATATTTATTATTCATGTCCGCTGACATAATAGTGTTCTGTGAGTTGATTAGTAAATATATAATATTTTCATCTTGGTTCAACCAATCCTCTCCAAACAACGATTTTACGGTTAAGTAATTGTTGAGATTAATTTTTTGTGTTGTTTGATGTAAAGTTTTTTTTAATTTACTCCCCTTTATTTTCAATAGTTCCATGACAGAATCTATTAATTTATTTTCATTCTTTTTTAGAATTTTTCTGTATTCCGTACCAAAAGTAAACTCGTTGAATAAATAAAAATTATTCGGGTACTTAACACCTTTTTTATCCAAATGAAATTTAAGTAATCTTTGACCAAGCGGTAACTTAAAATCATTTCTCACATCAATTAAATTCATGAAATCTTCCAAAGGTTGTAAATAAAAGTCTGGATTCGGAGTCAAAGAGTTTTTCAATTTTATTTGGAAATTTTCTACGACTTGACTTATAAAAGTATTACAACTGATTTTTTTAGTCAGTTTTTTTTTCAAGTGGTAATTGTGAATGTACCCATTGTAGACATTTCCTGTTTTCAAATTAACAGATATAAAATCACAATTTTTTGATTTTTTGAACCAAACAACTCCCGCCCTTCGTGTTTTGTACCCGTGAAAAAGTTTAATCGAAATTTTATCTGCATCCTTTTCTATTACGACCATACGGTAATCTAAAAATACATTACACAATGGATTGGCAAAATTTTTAACAAAGCTTTGTTCATCTGTAAAAGTAGATTCAATCTGAAAATAAGGGTGTTTTTTTGAAAATGAATTACCATTTAACCCTGAATTAAATTCAGTTTTGTCAAACATTTTTTCTGTAAGATAAGCTTTAACCTCTTTTTTAAGGATAGTCTCTTTCATACCACAAATATAAGTAAAAAATGAAAAATAACCTTAATTTAAACAGATAGTACCAAAAGGTGTGTTTTGAAAAATTTTGGAGTCAATATCAAGTTCTTTAGGTTTAACTTGATTTATATCAACACAAATTTCTATTATTTGTTTTTGTGTTAAAACAAGATTAAGACCCTCTTCGATATTTCGAGCGGCACGTTGTCTAATACGGCTTAATAATTCTTTTTCTTTTTCTTTGGGAACCAAAGACATTAACTCTTTTGGGTTTTTCTTAAAAAATTTTGTGAGGTTGTTGATATAAATTTCTAAATCAACATTCATAGGTTAAATTTTAAGGTTGGAAATCTAACATATAATTACCCAATTTCGATTTAGCCCTGTTCCTAATTTTTTCAGGAATTACAAGGTTTTCACTTCCTTTCGTATTAAGGAACATCAAATTCGGCATATCCGCAATACACTCAGGAACAGTTTTCAATTTAGGGTTGTTCATCAATGAAAGGAAATTTAAATTATCCAATTCACAAATGGCATCAGGTATAGTTTCAATACAATTATCAAATAAAATCAATTGAAGATTTTTGAATCTTTTTATTGAACTTGGAATTTCGATAGTCATTCCATTTTTCTCGTTATTTCTGATTTGTAACTCTTCTAAAGTATCAGGTTGTGAATTGATAAGTTCTTCAAGACCATAAAGGGCAACAAATTTTCCAACATTACCACTACTGAATCCGTTAATTCTGAGTGTTGTTCCTCCAGCTTCAGTAAGACCTTTAGCAAATTTGGATTTGAATAATGGTTTCAATTCTTTCCAAGGTCCATTAAGTTTTTCAATGATATCAATTCTAGAGTCGTGTCTGTCCATGTAAGAATCAGTCTCAAAGTTCAACTGATATCTCTCAACAGGTAAACCGGTAGTTGGTGCTACATTTGGGTCATTAGGGTCAAATATAACGTATAACGGTCCCTTAACAATGTAATAATCAAAGTGACTAAGACCAGGTGCGGATGTACACCATCTAGTCTCCTTATTGTTTCCACCATAGAAACAAGCAGCTTCCTTACCTGTGGCTCCTTTATCTTTAATCTCAATAACTCTCAAATTGGGTGAGTCGAAAATAAGTTTACCTCCAGGGTGAACCGGTGTAGATTTTCTTTCTGCTTTGGACGTGGTGGCCATTGTGAGGTCAAAATCCTTAACCGCATGATATAACTGTTCAGGCGTGAGATTTTGTATTTGTCTTTGTTCTAATGGTAATCTTCCTTTAAATCTATCAAATTTCTTCAGGTCGTCAGTAACTTTATAGAGGTCTTCCAAAAACCTCTCCCTCATAACCTTCAACTCTTTTTCATAATTAGGATGGTCTGATTGTACCTCTGTTGGAACTTTCAAATAAGATTGTATAATCCAATCTACATATTTACCAGCTTTCACTTTACCTAATTCTTTTTCATCGGTGGTTTGTAAATCTACATCGTTGAGACGAGTTGTTGGGTCAGCTTGAACAAGTAGGTCAAAAACCTCTTTACTCATTTTTGGTTTTTTCTTCTTGCCATCTTTAGCAACAATAGGTTTTGTGTTTTGCACCAACTTTATTTCATAAGCCGATGCCTCAACAATAAGTTTTTTCAACAACGATGTGAATTTCATTGAAAACAATTTAATAATAAATATAATGGAACAACAAAAATAACTAATAATTTAATATCAAAAGCTCTTCTCCTAAATTTTGTTTTACACCTTTTTTTGCAGAAGCAGCTTTAGCAAATTGTTTTTTCTCCCATCTATATCTACTTTCAGGAAACCAATCGTGTAATAAAGAAAAATCGTAATATGATAAAGAAAATTTTCCTTGTACACAACTCAATGTTTGAGCAAGTCTTTCATGGTCATTTCTATCGAAATCGTGATTTGAATAGTAATTTTCAGTCTTCCAATAGGGAGGGTCTAAATAAATGTAAGTTGAAGGAGAATCGTATTTTTCAATCACCTGTTGGAAATCAAGATTTTCAACATGGGTAATTTTACTGAAGTGGTCAACCCATTTTGGATTGGAAAGTTTGTCTCTGAAAGCCAAGTATTTAGAACGGTATTTCCCTTTCAAATCAATGAAACTTGAAGTTTCAGGTTTACTACCACTGAAGACTTGTGTCACAACATAAACATACTTTGCAGCAATCGTATAATCAGGATAATTTATTGTGAGCCCAGAAGAAAATAGTTCTGTTTGAAACTCCTGAAATCTAATCTTATAAATTTGGTCGGTAGGTGAAACCCCAAATTCTTGCACAGGAATATTATCTAAGTGTCTTTGGAGTTCAGAAGGATTTTGAACACATCTGAATAAGTTGTAATTCAAAGGGTTGAAATCATTGTAAACAACTCTTTTAAGATTTTTGAACTTTGACAGGTCCATATTGAAGTAACACCAAAACATACCTCCAAATGTTTCGACATATGTTTCCATGTCTTCAAGATAATAAGGTACAATCCACTTACCTATTTTGGATTTACCACCAATATAACTTAACATGAATAAAATATAACACAAAAAAAATCAAAAAGCAAATCTATTTGTAACAATTTTTGTAAGGTCTACAAGAAGCTTTCTGTGTAAAACCCATTTCAGAACATGCGGTAGATTTACAATAGGATTTACTATACTTTCTTGGTTTTTTGAATTTTTTTTCCTTTTCTTCTACGAATTGATGAATTACTCTTCTTATTAATTGTTCAGAAATCATATTTATAAATATCATGGAAAAAAAAGGATGCAATACTTGTAAGAAATTAAAAATGTCGACTATTAAAAACAGAATTTTGTTTTCAGGAATGCTTTTATTTTCCCTCTCTGTCTTCGGAATATACTATGTTGTAAAACTTCTGATAGAATTTTTTAATTAGTTCTTTCGAACCTTACTTGTAATTTCACATACATATCCCCCCCACTATATCCTTTACCTCTTAATCTTAGTGGTTTGGATGTATCAAAGGATTTGGGTGCTGGTATTTGAAGTTCCCCATCAGGATGAGGAATTTTATATTTGTCGGAATTTATCCCATTTAAATCCAAATATAAAGTGTAAACCAAATCACTATTAATCTTTTCAAAACCGTCTTTTGGTTCGAGTTCAATTTGTAAAATCAAATCTCCATAGTCTCCACTTCTGAAATCTCCCACGTCAGGAATTTTAACAAACTGACCATTATCAACCCCAACAGGTAGATTTATTGAAATTTCATTTTTAGATGATTTTGTTCCTCTACCTTGACAATCATAACATCTTGAAATCAGATTGTATCCCTTCCCCTGACAAGACGGGCATGCGGTTCTTATTTGTTGAACCATAAAACCTGTTCCAAAAGTTTTTATTATGAACCCACTACCCTCACAGGTGTTACAAATTCTTTGGTCACCCCCTGTACCGTTACATGTGACACAGTGAGTGTCTCTAAAATACATTATATTTTTTTGGGACCCTCGATATGACTCAATTGGAGATACACTGACTTTTACAATCTTATCGGGTGCTTGCTTTCTTCTTGGTTGGTTGGGACCTCTGTTCCCAAACATTTGGGAAAAAATTGCTTCAAAAGGTGTACCACCATAGGGATTGTTTTTTTGATTGTTGTAGTTTGACCTTTTTTGTTGGTCCCCAAGAACCTCATAAGCCTCATTAATTTCTTTAAATTTTTCAGCCCCTTCGGGATTTAAATCGGGATGATATCTTTTGGACAGATTTCTGAAACTTTTTTTGATTTCATCATCAGTCGCATTCTCTTCAACTTCTAATATTTTATAGTAATCTTTCATTATGGTAAATTATTCCGTAGTCTTATTCAAGGATAAAACATCAAAAAAAATTCTAAAGGAATTTGTTACTTTTAAAAATGCAAAGAACTTTTATGATACTGTCCTAAAAGAAACAAATGATGTTATATTCGAAGTGATTATAGAAAATGGTAAAAGTTGTAAGTATGAAATTGCTATTGTTGAGAACTCCCACACTAAACTTATTCCTGTTTATTTGACAGATGAAATGGGTAGGAGTAAAAAGGTTAAACTTGAAAACTCAGGTAAAACTATTTCAGAGATTTCTTTATACAGAAAAGAAGAAAAAATTTTTGATATTGGTCAGAACAAAAAAATTACCATTCAAGAGTTTATTCAAAAAAATCTTAGAGGTACAGGGCTCAAAATGATTTCCTCTTTGAACAATAAGGTTGTTGTACAAAATGATGATGACTGTAAACTTTTCAGTTTAAAAAACGAGAGCGAAGTCCATAGATTTTTGGACTGTCTCACCATTCACTTCCAAAAAAATAACAAAAAGGATTGTTTGGTTGTAAAAGACAATTCAACAGCTCAAAAAAAATATTTATTGAATTTACTATCGGAAAAAGGATTTGATAAGAAAGTACTTTACCGAAAATCTACTACTCACCCTCGGTAGTTGTGGGTTCTTTTTTTTCGTCTAAAACAAAATGAAATTCTGTTCCCGAAATCTCTATTGAAAATTGTTTGTAATGTCTGTCTATTTCTCTGAAGTGTGATATTACTGGAGCATATTCATCCTTTTCCAATTCGAAAATTATGGTCCCTTTCCCTCTGAATAAAGTTTGAACAGACTCAGCAATCAGTGCAAGTTTTTCTAATGTCCCCAAATCATTATTTTTATTTTCTGCCATATTGAAGGTTTTTTTGGGACTTTGATTAGGTCCTCTTTTTTAAATTTTTTAATTTCCTCTATGAATTTCTTTTTCTCAAATTCTACGTTGAGAGTGTCTTTCTTTTTTTCTTTATCAAGCCAATTCAAGAGTCGTTGGTTCTGAGGCGTCTTCTCCATTTTCATCAAAATTTTCTATGTCAGTTTCAAAATCAAAATAAAGTCTTTTGAGTGTCTCTAAGTCGTTTTTTTCGAATGTTTTTTTGAGAGTATCTATTGTTTCTTTGAATAAAACTTCTTTCAATTCTTTTTCTTTATTAAGGGTAATCAATTTGACTATTTTTGAGATAGTTGTATTGATACTTACCTCTTCAGACGGGCAAACAAATGATATTCCCTTGGTGTCCGGTGTATCAGAATTGAATGGTACTATTTCAGAAGACTCTGAAAGACTTTTTGGAATTGACCATTTATTTGGTATCAAAAGGTCTATACTTATATAATCTTTTAATTTTCTGATTGAAAATAGATAGTCTACAAAAGGGATAATATTTTGGTAAAAGTTCATTTGAAATTTAAGTATGTAATTAAGTAACTAATTGAACAGGATAAAATTATAAGTTCCCTGTTACTTAATACAAATGGTTTTGGATTTGTAAGTAACAGGGCTCTTAAAAATTTGCTTAAGAAATTTGATAATACTAATATTGAGAATATGAATATAAAAAAATATACAGATTCTATATTATGCATTAGGTTCAGTTTTTTTGTGTTCCAAAATTTCTGCTCTGAATTTCTGAAGTAGTGCTTTCAGTTCTTGTGCAGATTTTCTAGCTCTTGTACCAGCACTTTTATTTCCTTTGTAGAATTTTGTTGCATCTACAGAAAGAAGTTCAGTCAATTCTTTGATTTTTTCTAATGTTTCCATTTTTAAAAAATATTGTGTAGTTTATTTGTGGATAAAAATAAAAAATTCGTGTGTATTGTCAATATAAACAAGGTTTTTTCACTTAATATTTTTCTCCATCAGTTTATAAATTTCTGTTATAATTTCTAAATCTGATTTAGTACAGGGTTTGTCTAGGTCAAATACTTCCTCCAAAAAACTTGGAATGGCTTCTTTAATATTTCTTTGATTTTGATTGTAAAAGGTATCAAAAAAAAATTTTTCAAAATAGTTTTTATGTTCCCCTTCAGAATTGAAGGAAATATTTTCTTTTGAAAAGTCTTCGATTGTTTTTATCCAACACCATTCAAAATGTTCTTTTTTATTTTCTTCAGAAAGGCTTATCCTTGTCTCATGGTGGTCTTCCTCGAAAAATGTGTCGGTGACTTTCATATTCAAGGATTTAAAAAAATCACCATAAAGTTCAACTTTTTCATAATTTATATTATTAATGTTGAACCAAACAATAACCTCTTCCTTAGGAACAGGTTTGGATACCCAATTAAAAAAATTCTCCATAGAGTTCATCTATGGAGAATATAATAATTTAACACTATTTGTGAATTTTTACTGCGTCTTTTTGTTGTAAGTAATGAGATTCATCATCTTATTCATCTCTTCTTTTATAACTTCATCTTTTCTATCTTCAGAAGACTCAAGTTGGTTCATGATTTTTTCAGCCTTCTTGGTAGAACCTTTTCTTATACTCTTCAAAGAACCATCCACTTTATCAGTTCCACCAACATCAACTGGTTGTGGTTGTCTTTTATAAGAAACATTCATTTGTTCTGCACCATATAAGTTGTCCTCGAAATTCTTCATGAATCTTTCTCCGACTTCACTAGGAACCACGTTACCTAAAGCTTTTCCGTCTTTATCTTTGACAGCATTTCCTGTAGTACTATCGCCCTTCAAATGTTTCTCAATTTTTTTCTCATCAGGTTTAATTTCATCATAAACCAAATTAGTCATACCTGGAAAAGCAAAAGCTTCAATATATTCATCGACCGCTTGAGATGGATGATACTTCATCGTTTTTTCTTTCATTTTACCCATAGTGTAATTACTTTGAGGAAAACTCTCAGGTGATTCGTTATATTCCCCTACAGAGCCTGCTTTTACATACTCTTTCATTTTCTTTACTACCTCTTTAGCATAATCATCATTTTCTTTCTTATCTGCTTTCAAAACTTTCTCTGTTTTTTTCAAACCTTCAGCTTTTTTATTGGTAATATTATTTTTTTCTGCAATATCTTTTACTTTCTGTTCCATAACAATAGTCTCAATCAAGTCAATAAGTTCTTCCTCAGTCAGTTGTAAACTTTCCTTTACCGCAGCCTTACCTTTACCTTTCCATCCTTGTTTAGCTCTTTTAGCAAAATAAAGTTGACTCATTTTGGTTCTGTCAGCTTGAGGTACTTTTTTTCCAGCGTCCTTCGCCTTATCATTTTTAGTTTTCAATTTTTTGATTGCGGCATTCAATTCCTCAATTGACATACCTGAATATTCACCTGTTTGTTTTACTTCAACATCACCTTCCCACTTCTCACCCATTTCTTTTCTTTGTTTGTCTATGTTTGAGTATACTCCAATAACTTTACTTTTTCTGCCGTCAAACTTGTCTCTTGCTTCTCTAACTTGGTATGTTTTACCATCCACTTCAAAAGTATCTTTTCCTTTTTCTTTTGCGTCTGCTAAAGCTCCAGAGAATGCATTTCCTTCTTCAGTTTCAGCTTCCTCTAAACCTTTCATCACTCTAACTCTGAATGGTTTACCACCGAATTTTTTCTGATATAAATCGAAAAATCTTCTACCATCTCCCATCGGAGTTGCATCTTTTCTCTCCGGTGCAAACCAAAGTTGTTGTTTACCGTATTTTGACATCAATGAGTCAAAATCAGAGAATTCTTCTTCTTCGAAATCGAAGTCGAAATCCCCTTTGAACTGTCTGTCATTTTGGTCAAACCAACCGTGCTCATCATCAAATGAACCGAATAATTTATTAGTTAAATCAGCCTTAATTTTGTTGTCTGCCAAACCTTTACCAACGTACGTTGGTTCTTTTTGCGAAGCCTCTTCAGCATCTTCTATTGCTTCATCTTCGAAGAAAAATTCGTCCATCTTTTTCTTATGAGATTTCTTTTTTCTCAAAAGTTTGAAGTCCTCGGCGTCAATTTTACCGTTTTTGTTTTTATCTAATTTTTTTTGACCACCATGAAGAGCTTCATCAACTTCAATCTCAGTCCACTCACCACCCTCTTCGAGTCTTTCCAATATAGTTTTACTTTTTGTTTCGATTTCCTCTTTGAGTATCTTCGAAATCATATTGTCTAAATTTTTTTCGAAATTTTCCATTCTATTTTTTCTTTATAAATATCTAGTTTTATGGTTTAATTTTAGAATATTCATACTCTAAAATCGTTTTAATTACATCTTCACTAATATTATGTTTTTTTGAAACTTCTTTAATCGCTTTTTGAACTGATTCGTTTTTGGAAAGTTTGAGTGCGTTGATATCTCCTTGATTACAATAAGGGAACTTGGTGCATTTTTTCTTCACTTGAACAAACTGTCCTCCTTTATACTGAGTTTTTCTTGAAGGTCCCCAGTCTTTTTTCTTAGTAGACTTTGCCCACATTGCTGGTGTAGAGTATCCACCTACCGAACTAGAACTTGTTGCTTCAGTCGCCTCGACTTTGTCCGACCCCATGGCACCAACAGCTATACCCTCTTCAAGTTTCGGAGTTTCTTTATTACTTTTTTTGATGAATTGATTGTCTCCACCAAATAGAGGTGCCGAATAAGCTCCGCTTGAACCAGAACTTGTTGCTTCTGTAGCCTCTTCCTTTCCAGGTCTACTGTATTTAGTTTTCTTTATGTATGGGTCGTCTACGGTTACATTTGGAACACCGTAGTTGAATTCCTTATATCCCTCTTTTCTTTTCGAATTCTTTTTGAATTCCAAATAATCTTTATCCATTTGTAAATCTTTTGCAAATTCCCTTTTAGCTGAGTTTCCAACGTTTTCTTTGGTCTCAGATTTACCCATAGAGTAAAGTTTACCGATTGGTTTTTCCATTTTATTCATTCCTACTAATTTGTCCGCAATTCCTTTCTTAATGGATTTCCTTATAATCTGTTCATTGTTTTCCATTTTTTTGAGTTTTGTATAATAGTGAGGGTCTTCAGCTAAATGGTCCATGGCAATTTCTCTAGCAATCTCCTCGTCATCAGTATGTTCCTTTTCTACTTCTAAACCTTTTTTCAACTCAGATTTCAAAATTCCAAGGATTGAATTTATTTTATGACCAGTGGTCAAAACTTTGTCTTTCATTGCATGTTTGATTGCAAGGTCCAAAAGGGTTTTTTTGTCCGATTTTCCACCTTCCAAATCTTCTTTCATTTCTTTGGAATACTTGTTGAGGTCTTGCATCAAAGTTTGTGTTTGTGCACCACCCAAAGCCGCTGAAAAATTGGATTTCAATGCATTTGTAAATTCATTCCTACTACTTTTCATATTAAGCATTTTTTAATCTGGGCTCCCAATAACTTCTGTTTTGCCACATAAATTGGTAAAATTCTCTGAACATTTTCACAGTGATTTCTTTAATCTCTCCTTCGAGTTTTCCCCTCTTTATTTCTTTCTGAACTTTATCCAAAATTTTATCTTCATATTGTTTGATTGTAGATGTTTCCATAAAGTCTCTTATCTCTTTACGGATTAATCTTTCAATCTCTCTGATTTCTGAACTTGTAAGTGCCATTACTTAGTTATTAAAAAGAAACCTAATACCGCAATTACCCCGGTTCCCAAAATTGATTTGAATTTATTTTTTACTTTTTCCTTCTTCAAGTCGAATTCTAATTTCTTCGAATACTTCTCCATTATGTCAAACTTTTGTCTTTCCGTTCCGATTATTGTATTATAATTCTCTTCTTTCAATCTTAGAGTATTAATAACACTATCTTTCAGAACAACCTTTTTTTCAGTTTGAATGAGTTGTTCTTCAACCAGCTTCAATTGTGCTTTTGCCGAGTCTCCACTAAGAACGTCTTTCATAATTTGTTTCACAACTGGAATTGGGAAACATTTTATATTACTTGTTGTATCTGTCTGTGAAAAAACTGTCAAGCTCACGAACAGTAAGCTTGTCAACACTACTAATCTTTTCATGGTAAATTTCTTTTACTATGGTTTTTTGACCTTTTATTTTTCCAATATGGTTATCAACTTCTTTGATTTCCTCATTGAATTCTGAGATTTTATCCTCTAATTTTAAATTATCTTCGTGTAATTTATTTATTACAACATTCAAAGAGTCGAGTTGTTGTTTTTGACTCGCCGACATTCTAACATTAGGTGTCAAAAAGAATATCAAATAATATAACACAAAAACCCCAAATGTGACTTGGAGGATTAATTTGTAGTTTGATTTCAAAAGATTTAAAATTTTAGACATTTTGTTCTCTAGTTTTTTTCCTTCCCGCCAAAATTTTTGCCCACTTAGATTTGAATTTTTCAAAGAAGGATTGAAGTTTATTAAGTGTATCAATAAAATCTTCGTCAACTTTAATCATGTTACCTTGAACATAAATTCCACTATCCTCACCTATTGAGAAAATAAAATCTATATTCTCATCAATTAATTTACCAGACCATTGTACGTTATTGGGGTAGACATCCAAAGTGTTGAAATCTACTAAATCTGAAACTTCATCGATGAACTCATCCATTGTTTGTTGAAAGGCAATTTTGTCATCAGAAGTAATATCTAAATCAGTTTTGTACTTTCCGTGTAAAGCTAAAATACCTCCAGAAACTCTATACTTCTGAACCTTGTCCTCAGGTGTTGTTTCTTCGTCTTTGAACTCTTCATCATCCTGAGTTATTTTAGTTTCGATGTCTTTTGCAACATCAATTTGAGTGTCAGTTTGACCATTCAAATCAGTTTGTTCAAAAATCATCCTCGACTTTCTTAAAAGTGATTTGATTTCATCATATCTCTCGTTGTGTATATTGTTCATTTTCAATTTTTTTAATTAAAGTTTCGAAATCGAATGAGGGACTTAGGTCTGTAAACCTTGTGTCGTAATTACTTCTTGAACATATACCTTCAAACTTTGTCATTCCCTCCACTCTCGTATTGTGTCCGACACAAGTTTTAGGTATTCGTAGGTCCTCACATAAGTCCGAACAAAGTTGACCCAAACTCAAAATTTGTTCTTCCCTATATGGTTCCCAAAAAAAGTAATCTCTCCACTTTTTCTCGAAAACCTTACCCTTATAAATACTCGCATTCCAGTTAATATAATAGTCAGTAAGGGGTTTCTTCTCCAACCAACCTAAATTCTCCAAAACGATGGTTACAGATTTTTTATTCATTACATCGTCCCCGATGTAATTAGAGTATCCATGGACGTCCAAAAGTTGTATTATCTCACCTTTGTTTGTAAGCACAAAATTTGGTATCTTATCATACCTACCATTGTATCTAAATTTAAGGGAGGTGAGATAATCCCCCACCTCCCTTGATGTATGACAAAGAATTATTTGTGTCTTATCTTTGTGTTTACCTAAAGACTTAAAATTTCCGTATTTCTCAAGTTTGAGCATCCCTTTTTAAATAACTCAATCTTCTTTTATTTCTAACTTCCTCAGGTTCAATTTCTTGAAACTGTTGAATTTTATTAAGTTCTTCGTTTAGTTTTTGTAAGTCTCCTTCTGATGGAACATATCTTTCTTCTTCAATCTCAGCTTCCATTTTTCCTGCTTTTCTACTTAGTTCCTCAATATTAATCTCAAGGGTTTTATCTTTTTTTCCCTCTTCTTCAAATTTAACTAACATGTGTAAGAATGAAAGGGAAATTATAGGAAGCATTCCACCGGCAAATAATGCCAAAAATCTTTTGTGACCTACAAAATCTCCTGACTCAACTCCCATAAAACTTACTATCGGGTCAACCATATCAACCCAATCTTTGAAAGACTGACTATTGATATTAATGTATTGATAAGCAAAAAATATGTTACCGATAAACTGTATAAGAGTTACAATTATGAAAGGAAAATAAACTTTCTTACCCATCTGTGCGGCAATCGCTGCAAGAGCAGAAAGTGCTGCAATTTCTATACCTACAGATAGATAGATTGCCCAACTAAATGGATTTGATATTCCATACCATTTTGTTACGTGTGAAATAGAAACTATCGCAACCGTTATAATTGGCACCAAAAATGCAAAATATATAAGGGTTTTGAAGTTTTTTTGAAACCAGTTCATTATTTAAGACTGTTTAATTTTTTTATCTCTTCTTCAATTTCAGTCTGTCTTCTAACATCCAAAAGTTTTCTGTCGGTAGCCTGAATCATTCTTTTTTCAGCCTCCAATCCAGAAATTCTGAGTTCAATACTCAATTCACGTTTGGTGTATGTTGAATCTTTGATTGATTGAATTTCTTTTTTGATTTTTGTAATCTCTCGAGAATCTCCACAACCTTTGAAAAAACTGAGAAGGGCAATGACAAGTACAATTACGGTAAAATTTGTTTCGATAAATTTTTTCATAATAATATAATTTTAATACATCCTTTAAATATAAAAGGTGTATCATATAAATACACCTTTTATTCAATTTATAGGAAGTCAAATAGAATTCCAGTTTCATTTCGGAGTTTTCGAAGGGCTTTCTCCTTAATTTGTCGGACCCTCTCCTTAGTTAAATCAAAATCATTACCAATATCTTCAAGGGTTCTAGTGTTACCTGTGAGACCGAAATAATCTTCAATAATCACCCTCTCTCTTTCATCCAAGACATCTAACATAGACAAAAGTTTATCTTTAAGAGTTTGCTCTGTAGATTCACAAGTATCTGCAGCATCTGCATTTGGGTTTATCAAGACATCCATAAGTGTATCACCATCCTCATTGAGGGGGCTATCCAAATCTACAGTGTAAGGAAGATTGACAAATTTGTCAGGGAGTTCAACTCCCGCTTTGTCTAATTCTTTTTTTGCTTTTTGGAGTTCTTGTACAACGTTTACAGGAAGACGTATGGTTCTAGCGTTCTCGTTCAATGATTGAAGAATGGATTGACGTACCCACCAAACGGCGTATGAAATAAATCTTAGTTTTTTTGACCAATCGAAATTTTCGATTGCCTTCATTAATCCGTAATTCCCCTCTGCAACCAAGTCAGGAAAATCTAACCCTTGATTTTGATACTGTTTAGAAACAGTAATTACAAATCGGAGATTTCCTTCCAATAATTCTTTCTTAATTTCATCCTTTTCCTTATTAGAAGTATTAGGATTAAGCATTTTCTCTGCCAATTCTCTTTCTCTCTCAGGAGTCATGACAGTAATTTTACGAATGTCTTTAAGGTAACTCGAAATTTCTTCTTGGTTGATAGGGATTACTGATTTTTCTTTCATAAAGTGGGTTTACGGATTTATATATTTACTTGTTCTTTGAGTAAGAATCTAATGTGTCTTTTTCATATGGGGTCAAAGACTCAACACCTTTTTCTAACACCTTGTCCAAAAGTTGGTCCAAGGTGGGAGTTTTAATTTGTTTTTTTACTTCATCCAAAAGAAGTGCCACAAACTCATCGTCCTTCTCCAACTCGTCGAAGGTACGGGTTTGATTAATATTAATCTTCATTTCAACATCATCACTGTCGTTGTCTAAATCTAACAAGTGTTCTCTTACTTTTTTTGGTAAATATAATGACACTTTGTCAGTATTTTCTGCGAGAACAAAAGATGAAACCATGTCAAAAAGACTTACCATAATATAATCATACATCTCTTCTTGACTCACTTCTGTTGCGAAGTGGAAAACTATTGCCCCTTTAGTGTGATTAAATTTTAAATGTGAGGAGTCAACAAGAGGGGTTAAAGCTAAAGCCGCTTTCTTACATATATCCTCAGACTCGAAATCTCCAAACAAAATCAAAAAATATTTTTTCATAATTAATTTTTACAAATATAGGTTAAACTCTTTTTGAATGAGAAATAATTTGATAGAAATCTTTCTTTCCTTCACAAAAATCTTTCATAAGAAGTAAAAGACCTTTGAACATGAACGCGTTGGGAGTTTGTTTTTCACATTTTGTAAAGAGCTCTATAATTGTAGAAAGAAAGTCAACTTTATATGTACCATAGTGATTGAGAGCAATGTCATAACTTTCAGAAAATTGTTCTGTGTATAAAAGTTGGTAATTGTTTCTCTCTTCGACCGATTTGAAAGGTTCTATTGAATCGTAAAGCTTAATCCAATCATCCACGAACCCTTCTACATTTATATTGTTGGAAAATGATTTTACGATTAAATCAACAATCCAGTGGGTGTGTGAAATAGCCCTCAATCGTTTATTGGGTGCAAGGTATTTAACCACAAAATCCAAATCTGGATTAGCACCCCTTTCTCCTTGGTACATAGCAATGATTGTCCCATCGTTCATTCTCCAATGTTTAATAGGTTGATGGACAACTCCTTTTCTCTTATACGTAAGTTTCTTCATAATATTTTCTCCCATTTTTTCCTGAGTGTTGTTCGTACCATTTTCCTTCAGCATCCATCCAAACATAAGGGTCTGAGGGGTCTTCTGTCCACCCGTATTTAGAATAGAACAGAGGGTCTTTTTTTAATAAATTTGCTCTGTGAGATGAATGAAATTTTTCGTTTCCAATGAAGGGTGGAATTATAATATCTTTTTCTGAAAAGTCATCCACGAACATTGTGTTTTTGAAACCTCTTTCAACCCATTCTGTTATTGAAATTTTCAGATAAAGTTTGAGGGCCGGTACATAGTCTTTCCACATTATTGTACAAGGGTGATTTAACCAACCTTTGTAAGGTGTTCCATCGAGTTTTGGTCTTCTTGTGATAGCCGAAATTATTTGATAGGTTTCAACTCGTTGTTTTCCCAATCTTTTATTGTCCAAGACTTTAAGAGATTGTCTAAAACTTGGATACGGTAAAAATATTTGCATGGAGCAAATATAATAAATTAAAAACAAGTAAAAAAATTATTCTATAGGGTAATTTGTAATTACTAAATGATTGAGGTTGATTTCATCACCAATTCTTCCCCCATATATTTTGAAAGAGTACTTCTTTGGGTATTCGAATTTAATATAACCATCGTAAAGTTCTCTTATAAAGTCACTACCCCCAACAACCATCAAACATTTACTTTCTGTATTTTTGAATATTTCGGACAGTTCAATTTGTTTTTGTCTATCGAAGTTATCAAACCCATAATCGTTAAAAACGGAGTCATATGGTTGGTCTATGAAATAAAAATTTTCTGAGCCAGGAAATTTTTCGAAAACTTTTGTGTAATCACCTTCCATTATTTCTGTTCTCTGAAGAAGATTTACATAATTTTCATTTAGTAGTTCTGAAAAATTTACTGTTTTGTATTTTCCCCAAGGAATATTAAATTCCCCTTTTGAGTTGTATCTCAACATTCCTCTAAAACAAGTTTTTCTTAAATAGAAAAACTGAGCTGCTTTTTCAATATCATTTTTCGGTTTGAATGGAACATCATTAGGAGTCAATTTTTTACCTCCACCTCTAACAATATAATAATCTTTTTCAGTTGTTCCGTACCTTGAAATTATATCATGAATTTCTTTGGCGTGACCTAAAGAAATTTGTCTATAAAAGTTAACAAGTTCAGGGTGTATATCGTTTATAACATTCGAGCCACTAAAATTCAAATCAAAATAAACTGCCGCCCCACCTGCGAACGGTTCAAGGAACCTTTCAAAATTAGTTGGATAATATTTTTTAAAGAATTTAATTTCATCCCTTTTACCTCCAGACCACTTACACAAGGGTTTTAGTGTTTTTTTCTTCATATTTTATAAGTATAGTCTTTTATTTGAATAAGTCAGGATAGTATCTACGAGCAATTTTCAAACAATATTCTTTTTCAGTTATATCGTTTTCTTCGATATCCATTGACCTTTCGTTATTAATTTCGTCAAAATCAAAATTATTTTCTGTACAAAAGTCAAAACCTGTTTGAAATACTTCATCTATTCTATCATCTTTGATATCGTGGTCCCCATCCGAGTTGAACGCTATCAATTTAGATACTGTGGTGTATCCTTCATTTCTTAAGGTTTCAGCACAATTCAAGATGGTATCAATTTCCGCCATAGATTTTTTAGTATCAAGATTATTACCATCTTTGAGTTCGATTATTTTGATATTTTGGTTTTGAATTATCAACAAATCTACTTCACAAACTTTATCCTTACCGTTTGAATTTTTTATTTTTATTTTTCCACCAATGATGATACAACCATTTGGGTTTTTCGAAATTATTTTTTTTGTTTTGTCGAGCGAATTTACCTCTTTACCTCCAAATATGGGTAAATTACCGTTATAGTGTTTGGACATCTTTATAGGTAATTCATTACCATTACGAATTACTGTGCTGTGTACAGCGGTATGGTGTAAAGCCATATCTGAGTCCGAAAATAATCTAGAGTAACCTCCTGAAGATTTATTTTTCGACGAATCATAATCTTTTATACGTGCCATAATTTCAGCAAATTAATTATTGTGAAACTTTTGAAATATTGTCAACCTTTGTAATCCTAATGATATTGTTTGCCCAATTATTAACCATCGGGTTATGGGTAATTACAAAAATTTTCTCGAAATAGTTTTTCAATTTGGTGAAAAACTCACCAACTAAATCTAAGTTGTCGTTTGATATTTTTCCAAAAACCTCATCAAAAGCTATGATATTTGGTTTCGGTAAAGAACATACTTTTGTCAACACAGCTCTAAGAGCCAGAGCGGCAATTGTTTTTTCGTAACCACTTCCACTTGTCATTAGTTTTTCAACCCCTGTTGAATTGTCAATCATAATGAATTCAACTTCATTTTTATCATTAATTCTGATTTCCAAATTGAAGTAACAAGAGTCCATCAATAGAAACTGAAGTTCTTGATTAATGATTGGCATCATAGTTTTCATGATGATTTTGGATATTCCGTTTTTCCCAAACACATCGAGATAGATTTTGAATATTTTTTCTTTTTCAAACTCTTCAGCGATTTTCAAAATGATGTCGTTATTGTTTTCAATCCGACTTTGTAAATTTTTTATTTGAGTTTGGTTTGAGGTTTGAACTCTCTCATAGTCTCTCTTCTCAATTATTAATTCATCAATTCTGAGATTAGCCTTGACTAATTGAGCCTCAATTTCTTTGTTTTTCTTTATTTTATCTTGAACCTCTTCGTATTTTTTTAATTTTGATTTTTGTTGTTCTAATTTCAACTTAATTGATTCCAAAGAGATTTCATACTTTTCTTTAATCAACTTTTTTCTTTCATATTCATCAAAGTCTTTTTTAAGTTGTGTGTAAGTTTTTTCTTTTGAATCAAGGGTCTTCCATACTTTAGATAACTTATCAACTTTCTTTTCCCAATCACCCAACTCATCAATTTTTTTCTTGGTTAAGGCGGCTTCCATCAATTTGATACCACAGTGTTCACATTGAATACCGTCCCCGAACTTTTTAACAAGTTGTTCAATCTCTTCAACCTTGTTCTGAGCAAGAACTAATTCACCGTTTACTCTCTTCATTTCCTCTTTAATCTCATCATGTTTGTCTTCATGATAAAACTCTTTTGGTTCAACGATTTCAATCTCATCAATACTCTTTTGTGTTTGATTTTGTTGAGTTTCCAAAGAATAGATATCCTCTTGGAGTTTTGTTGGGTTTAAAATGACAAGTTCTTGGTCCAAATCACTGAACTTGGACTTGAGAAGGTTGTCTTTATATTCTTGTCCTTTCTGCAATCTATTATCAACGTCGACTATGTTTTTTTGTGCAGATTCAATTTCAGTGTTTAGAGTTTCAATCTCTGATTTGTGTTCTTCGTTGTTTTGTTTAAGGGTTTCCGTATTATAGACATTGGACATCATGGATTTTGAAAAATCAGAATAGATTTCTTTTGCAGACTCTTCTTTCTTTCTCAAAAATTCCAAACCCAAAAATCTTGATAAAACTTGTCCTCTTGCTGTTGGTTTAGCTTCGAGTAAGTCTTCAAGATTGGATGCCGTTGTTAAGATAGTCATCAAAAAGTCATCCATTGTTCCAATTGAGTTTTTGATGAAGTTCTCAGTTTCTCTTCTTTGTTCTCCTGTGAAATTTTGTAATTCTCCGTTTGGAAGTTTTTTGAAGAAATCTAACTCTGTTTTGACATTCCATTCACCAGACTTCGCTTTCTTCCTTTCTATCTGACGAGCAATTATATATTCCTCACCATCAATTTGAATTTCTCCCCTGACTGATACCTTATTTTTGTCCGTAAATCTATTGAATATTTCTTCTGCTTTTTGAGTTTTAGTTGTGGTATTAAAAAATAAAAATAGTAGAAGGTCTACCGTTAGAACTGTTTTTCCTCCGAAGTTTGGTGGGTCTGATTCAACTACAGAAATTCCATTACACTTTTCGAAGTCCAAAATTTGATTTTCACCATAAGATAAAAAGTTACTGAACTCTATCTTTTTAATATACCACCTTTTGAATGGTGATACTTCAATTTCTTCAGCAGTCATTTTGTTCTCCACTGCTAAATCTATATTCATCACTTGTTCGTAATATTTCTCAAGTGATTTGGACTCCAATAGATTTTTAATAAGTTCTCTAAGATAGTTCTTGTCCATAAGGTTAATGGACACGTCGATGGTTTGCTGTGAATCGTCAGTTACTTTAACCTTGGTGATAACGTTTACATTAGTTGAACCATACTTTTTGTAGAAGTATTGTTTGACTGACTTGATTCTTTCTTGTGTAAAGTTCTCCGCAGTATCTTCCCAAATGACTTGAATATTGGGATTTTCTAATTGAGAAATGTCCAGCTTTGTAGCCATCTTTTTATAATTATATTCTGGTTTCGGATTAAACAGATTCCACTCCTTCGTCTGAGACCGTATTTCCTGAGGATTCTGCATTTTTTTTCTTTAACTCCTCTACTTGTAGTTTAATAGATTCTTCAAACAATTTTTGGATTGCACCTTGTTGTTTTTTAATAGTCTCGTTTCTTGAACTGACTTTTTTTCTGTGGGCCTTGGCACCATTTCTTTTTTTACTTTGTGGCATTTTAATCTTCTTTAATTACATAAGTCACGTCTTTATGGATTACTTTCCCTTGAGGGTCCTGAAGGAAACCTGAACAAAGAAGTCTTACCCTCTTTTCACCTTCTTCCATGATTTTGTTTTTCAATTCAAAACCTGAAATGTTGTTCGATACGACCATATCATTGATTTTGATGGTCAATTTGAATTCTGCGTCTACTGTCATAATTTTTAATTTTTTGGTCTGTTTGTTTCAAACCATTCTATAATTGAGTTTATTGCCCATGTTGAGCCTGAAGCGAGCATCCCATCGAAAAACCAAGAAACCCAAGGTGTCACCAAAAGAATCTCACTTGTAGGAGAATATAAGAAAATTCCGAAGAAAAATCCAACCCAAGTTGGTGTACACATCATACATTTTAACATGTCCGCTAAAAATACGTATAATCCATGAAATAGACCTTTGCCGTGTTCGGCTTCATTAAAGATGTAAGTTCTTGGTCTATTAAAAATACTTCCGTAAACGAGGATGTTACTTATTCCATAAGTCATAACCATCCATAAAAATAATTGTGTCATTTGTTTTATTTATAAAGTTTATCATCCAAATTGGAACCTTTCATAAAGGCGGCTTGTTTGTTATCTTGAAACTTTTGGATATCTTCAATTGTTTTTTGATACTCCTTAATTAGACGGTCTTTCTCCAAAGTTTCCTGTCTGAGTTTCATAACCGTTTGTTGAAGTGCATCGAATTTATTTTTGTCTACACCTCCAGTCTCCTTTTCAACAATCACTTCTTTTACGACTTCGACGATTTTTTCAATTGGTACTTCCACCCTTTTTTCGTGTACCACAACTTTCTCCACGGGTATTTCTTTAATAACCTCCACCACCTTCGGAGGTTGGTTTTCAAGTTGTTGTATTTTTGATAACAGCTCGTTAATTTGTGTGTCATCGGAAACTTTGACTATTTTTTCTACAACTTTTTCAACCGGTACTTCTTTCACAACCTCTTGAACCACAACTTTTTCAACCGGTACTTCTTTTATGATTTCTACTACTTTTTCTACCACTCTGTCTACGGGGACCTCTTTTATTACCTCTACAACTTTTTCAACTGAGACTTCCTTAACAACTTCTACAGGTTTTTCAACCTCAACATACTCGATTTTTACAACCTCTCTTTCTTCTATTTTCGGTACCTCTACATACTTCACCACTTCCTTCTCAACAATCTTCTCTTTGACTTGAGGACCAGCATTCAAAAGACCATACCTTTCAATGTTAAATCCAGTTGTAAAGGAATCCTTGACAACTGAACTTATAAGAAGGTCATTTAGATTACAATAAGCAACTAAATCCTTGTGTTCTTCAGCCGTAAGTTTGAGTTTTACTTCCATTTTAGAAGTTGATTAACTTTTCAGTTCCTTCAACAAGACAATCTATTGAGTTTATATAAAATGAAAGGAATGGTTTGGGGTTTGGTAAATCTACAAAGTCATATTGGTCCTTATCAATCTGATAAACTCCATATCCATGTTTTCTAACGGTCTCACCAAAGTTCTGTTGAATGGTAGAACCGACCATGTAAGCCTTCTTACCACCAGGGATATCAAAGATTTGTCTTTTGTGAATATCACCACACAAAACTAAATCACAACCTTTGAATTTATTAACATCAAATCCCTCTTCAAATTTATATCCAATATCCGTATAAAGTCCTTGCACTGGTCCATGAAAAAGACCTATGTTTAACTTATCGGACTTAATAATTTGTGGGGGAACATTATGGTCCATCAAGGAAAAAACACACCAATTGATGTTATCGTCTACATACACACCTCTTTCTTTGTAGTAAACTATATTTTCATTTTTCAACGATTCTATAATTGGTGTCAAAGCATCCAACCTCGATGTGTTGTTTTCCAAGAAGTCGTGGTTTCCTATAATGACAACTGTTTTTGTGATTTTAGAACATTCAGTCAATATCCATGCCACGAATTCGATGAGTTCAGGTGTCATTTGATTTTTGGAATGAACCAAATCACCGGTAAAAACAATCCTGTCTGGTTTGATAGATTTCCACTCATGCAAGGCCTGTTCAAGGACTTTTTTATACAAATCATGGTCCTTGAAAAGTCTTATATGTAAGTCAGAAAAGTGGATTAATTTATTTATCACTTTCTACAATTTTTTCTTCTTCCAATGGATTGAACCCTTTGTTTACATGATTACACTCAATACACATGTAGACTGGAAAGGGAACTGGTTGGTCATGAGACGCCCCTTGAAGTTTTGAAACCCACTTGAGGTAAAGAGCTTCTTTAAAATATACACTTCCGCATTTCTCACATTTAATTGTAGGACACTCTCGGATGTTAATCCTTGGTGTCAATAAGTCTTGTTGGTCCATAAAAATAGTTTGTTTAAATATAATAAAAATTTACACCAAATTCAACTGAGTTACTTCTTAATGTACTTATTAACGTCCATGTTCATTACAGTATCAATAACATTTTTTGGAACTCTGAATTCTTCGAACTGTGTATCTTCTCTCAAATGTGCAATAATACATCCATAGAGTTTTAAATTCTCATACTTCGTACCTTGAAGCATCTTTACCAATAGTTTACCATATAGAGGTAATTGGACGTAATAGTGTCCTAAAGCTGTGTTCGGTAAACTATCAAAAGGTTTATACATTCTTTCAGTATAAGAGGTCTCTTGGAAGTTTTTGGGTTTGTTTGTTTTCCAATCAGTAATTAATAACCCGAATTCAGTTCCCGCCTTATTCATCGTCAACCATACCTTATCGGGTTGACCTGTATATCCAAGGTCAGGGTCACCCAAGACCATTTCAGTATCTAGTAAAACAACCTTCCTTTGCTCAAGTAATTCCAAATATCTTTTACCCGCAACAATCATTTTATCACTAGTCATTAGTTGAGTCAAGTCACAATCGAAAATTGGTTTTCTCAAATCTTTGTACGAACCATTTTTTTTGACAACCTCATCTTCTAAAACAAAGTGAACTCTACTTCCGAGATTAGTTGAATAGCTACCCGCAGCCGCCCATTCTTCCATCAATTGTTTTTGTCTTTCAGGGTCCCCACCTGCTTTGTTATAAGCGGCCTCTTCGGTGGGAAATGCTTTATAAAATTTTTTCAATACTTTAGAAACTGACGGATAGTCCTTACGACCATTCATAGTATAGATGTGTTTTTCTTCTTCGAAAACTAATCCTAATTCGTCTTGACGTTTTTTGATTAATTCTCTAATCTCAGAAGCAACAATTTTTAAGTCCATGTATTATTTTATTTCGTGATAAAATTCGGAAATGTTTCCTTTCAAGTCACAAATATCCTTATCTTTTGGCAATTTAACAATTTTAATTTTGTTATAGAGCCTTCCACCGTTCAGTTCGTGATAAATCTTCAAACCATCCTCCCAAGCATCCCCGTCCGTGCAGACAATAATGTTCCCCTGAGCCTTTTCGTAAATTGTAGTAAATGCCAGTTTTGATAATTTCTTACCGAGCATAACCAAAGGATTGTCCAAGAAAAAACTATCAAAGACACCTTCACAGAGAAAGACATCTTTACTCCAATCAATCAATCCCTCGTTGAAAATAATCTCATCTTTTTGGGCTGTTGGGTTTTTGTATTTCATTTTTTTGGGAACCCAAGCCCTCGCAACAAAATAATTCAAATTACCTTGAGAGTTATAGGAAGGAACAATAACTCTGTATGCAAAATCCCCTTTGACAGTATATCCGATTTTGTATTTCTCAATCATCTCATCGGTAATTCCTCTGTCCTTTAAATAACTGTAAGCCTCTCTGTGAGGAATAAATCTTGAGTTGGAATCTTTGAATTGGGTATAACCTTCAGGGAGCCTTAAATAAACTCTTTTTTTGTCTTCGATTTTGAGTTCTTCAGGTTTGACTAAATCGTAAAGTTTTTTTTGTTTCTTGGTCCCCCACTTGTCAAACAATTTACCGAGTGGTCCGTGTGTTCCGAGTGTGTCTCCACAAGCCCAACACTTGTATACGTGTCTTGAATAATTTACTTCGAAGTTCCCTTTACCATCACCGTTTTCCAATCCTTTTTCTGCTGCGCAGACAGGACAATCGAATGAAATTTGTGCTTTCGATTCATAGTGATTTTTGGGGTCACCTAAAACATCACTCAAAAGTTCAATAAGTACTTCTACTTCGTCTTGCATTAACCCGCAAAGTTTTTCCAATTATTGTCATCGGGGTCAGGAGCCAAAATATGTTTCCTCCACCATTTTTTTATTGGGTGGGACTCATTAAACTTTCTCTCAATGATTACACCAACGACCATTCCCAAACAGGTCAAGAATAGTAAACAGAGCCAAACAATTCCAACTATTTTTAAAATTTCCATATTATTTCCAATTTATTCTTTTTATTTCGTAGTAACCGTTCAAACTTAAACCGAAATATGAAAGGCGGTTTTGTATTTTATCTACAATAGATTTTCTAATAAATCTGTTGATTTTAATTTTGGAAAATCCATTTTCGGTTAAAATTTTGGAGGAGAACCACTCCAAACCTTTTGAAGATTTTCTTGCTCTAATTACTCCTTGGAAGGTAACGTCTACTTCCAAAGTGTATGGAAATCTTGAGTTAATTCCATAGGAAGTATTGTAAAATCTAAGGTTTTCAATAAAAATTTTACCCTCGATATTTTGTTCTTTGATTTTCAATTCTTGCGAAAACTTCAGAACTTTTGATTTGAGAAATTGAGTTTCGTTTGACTTTTCACATCTTAACATATTACAAAGATAAGATATGTTTTGTAATCTACCAAAAAATTTTTTACCAAAGGTCTACTGATTTCATATAACCTAGCACAGCACAATAGGCATCTGTTTGGTCGTAGTTTTCTTTTTTCAGGGTATTATTTTTGGTGTATTGCCAAGTTATTTGGGGTTCTCTTTTTGCAACAAGTTCCCAAATAACAACTTTTTTATCTATGTCTTTTGAAAATCCACCGAACAATACAAACTTACCTTTTTCATTTTTTTGGACCAAGTGAGGGAAAGCGAATTTTCTTGAGTTATATGTTGAAATAAATTCAGGGACTATACCCAAAACATCATATACTTCTTTACAAATAAGAGTGTTATATCTCATAAGTGTGCTAACAGTCCATATGTTATTGGAGTTAAGTAAGGGTTCTTCGATTACAACCTTTTGTATTCCAAGACCAACGTATTGTTGTAATTTATTTCTAAAAATAATTGCTTTGAGAATTAATTCCTCCATTTTATTTTCGACATCCTTAGGTCTTGGGGAAATATGAGTGAGCTCTAATAGATTTTTGGATTCTATATCAAAAAGTGCCCATCCGATTGTTTTTGTTGAAATATCTAAACCGAGGACTTTCGGTGAATCCTCTTTGATTTGTTTACGTCCCATAATTAGAAATCTAATTTAACTACATACTGCTGAACGCCTTGTCTTTTCTCAGGAGATTGTAGTTTAGATATAACTATAAGATTATAATTTGAATCGTAAAGACCAATTTCGGTGACGTAAGATGTTGTCCCTGAAATCCATGTAGGGTTTGAAGTATTTGTAAATTGGTTTCTACCCAAATTCACAAGATATTTCATTTCGTAAATGGTTGCAGCAATATCAGTTTCCAAACTTCCGTAGAAATAATACTCACCTCCAAAGTTTAAAGTTGGTCCTGTTGCGCCAAGTAGAGGGATATCGATATAATTTGAGAGATTGTATGTATTGGGAGCTGCGTTGTCGAAAGTTGTGCCGTCTATTTGGAAAGTGTTTCCAGTAATTCCACTCACGGTTAAATACCCGTTCAACAATGTAGTTGAAATATCTGAAGTAACATCTATTTCTCTCCATTCAGTTTGTGAAGGTTTTGTATCTCCACTCACTTTTTGAACCAATAATTTGATTGAGTTTGCACTAAAACCTGTAACGTTAGTAGAACTCCAATTTGAATTCAAATAAGGAAATTCATCTCCAAATTGAACAGCCAAATTATAACAATTAGTTGTTGTAGTGTTACTTGGTGCTTTAACTTTGGAATAGTAGTTACAATGTAATGAATTTGTAAAACCACTTGAATTTGAGTCCAATCTATATGACACCCAAATTGTATCTGAGGACTGGGTGAATAAAGGAAGGTTATTATTTGTACTACAAACATTTGGAACAACGGCACTGACTTTTGGAGCCGTTAATGTCCAATTTCTGTTAGATTTGTTAGAAAGTGCTGCAACAATCTCTTCATCATCGATTACAATAATTTGTTGGTCAGGGAAAACTTTACCTACCCTGTTCAAATTATTATTAGCATCTGGATTCAAATCCCAAAGTTGGAAATACCTCATACCTGGTTCATTCATCCTCAGGTTCTTGGTAGACTTCATATAATGAGGTTTACACAAATCATAATTAGGTGGGTCAATCATGAAAGTCTGACCAATTGTAGACCCTGTCGATTTGTGCCACATTAATGTTGGAATATAAAGTTTGAAGTGACGAGCAAGTCCTATATCGTCTGTAGGGTTTTGTGGGTCAAAAGGGACGGTTGCAAATTTTTCACCATAGACAAAATCAATATCTTGATTTGTGTAGTGAATTATTGCAATGGCTTTTTGCTGATTTGGGTATACTTTAATTTCTTCATCATAAGAATTGTAGTAGTACGTATCAGTAAGTTCGTTCGCTCTTGTTGTAGAGATTTCGAAGGTTTGACCTGATTGAGTTGAATATCCCAAATACTCTTTCGAACCTAAATATGAAACTGAATCGTAATATTGATATCCTTGTACTGTATTAGAAAAAACTCCTGCGGGACTTTCTGACCAAGGAATATTCATGTTCCAAATCAAAGTATTTTCCCTGTTTGTAACATCACACGGAGATTCGAAATTCAACGTATCAGTTTGCCAATATGGAGCTGGTGTAATGAAGTCATAAAGAACAGTCATTCCCGAAGGATAAATTAGTGTTCTTGTATAACTTCCTGATGTAAGGGCTGTATAGTTAGGTACTTCTCTATCTAGTGTAACTACCCAAGGACTCTGACTTGTAGTACCAACTGACGGTGATAAATTAGTAATCTTATAAGTTAATATTGGGACATTGTTGACATCTTGACAACTACCAATTCCGTCAAAGAAAATCGTGATGAAATCACCTATTGAAGGTGTTCCTGTTGTAGTCGCACAAATAGTAGGGTCAAGTTCAATTGAAATTGAAGTCTGACCAGAACAGGTTGACATATCAACAACATAGTTTGAGGTTATTGTGTAGGCCGAACTTATCTGAGCAACCCAAGGTGTGGTTGAACCAGTGTTGAAAAATCCCTTTAATCCGGCACTGTTGTAAACCAATTGGTAATCGCTAGCCATGAATGGAATTCCAAATGTACCACCCTGTCCACCTGAAACGTAATAAGGGTATTTGATATTTTCTTTGTTAGCCTCCGGAAAACCCGTATTATTTTGAGCATCGAAAGAAGGCATCAAGATATTGTTATTAACCTGATTGTAATTTGTTGCTGCGGTGTAACAAACTTCACTATCTCCAATTTGAAAATAAGAAATATTGAAACTTCCTTGGGAGATTTGTCTTCTCCCTACGTCAGTCAATCTTGTATTAATTAAACCAGATGTATTTTTAATTACGTAACCCATCCCTTATAAATATAGTTTTTTAGATTTCATTTTATAGTCTAACTTGAAATTGTGTAAGTATGATTATTGACCAATACCAAATTCTGTGTTTGAACCGTATAACATGGATTTCCTAAAACTTTGAAATTTGAAAGGGTCATCGAAATTGTTTGTTTAGCTGTGGTTGAGCAGTTAAATTGAGTAATTCCACCCGTAATATTCAAAGATGAAACAGTTGTACCTGTCAAAATAAAACCATTTCCTAAAGTAACAAGAGTTGATTGTGAATAATTTTCATTAGATGCTGAAACTAAAGCCGAATTACATGTACTTGGAATACTTTGAGTTATAACAGGAGACGTTGTTAAAGTAAGAGTAGAATTATTTTGAACCGCAACGTTAGATGCATTGATTATATAAGTTGTTACTGGACCTGAAGAGCTAGTCGGACCTTGTTCTGTTTGTGAAATTTCGAACAAAATTTGACCCGTTAAAGAAACACCAGCAGGTATTGGTGGATTAGAAGTTATTTTCCATGTTACTGTTTGTAAACTTGGTCCACTTGCAACAGGTCCATTACTTGTAATGATTTCAGGTTTCAATTGCAAAGTAGTTGCGGCTCCTGAACCAATTGTTATGGATTGTGTATAAGTTTGATTTACAGCATCTTTTATTGTGAGACCGAAAGTAGAAGGACACAAATTGTTAAAAATATTTGAACTTTGGAAATTAACACCATTAACCGAGTAGCTGAATGGTGGCATTCCACCTCCTGGCACAACAACCAAACTTCCATTACAAACTCCAGGACAAGAAGCGGGTGTTATTTGATATTCAAAAACTAATGGAGAAACCGAAGGACATTGACCTCTTGATGAAACAATTTGGGAATAAACACCAGGTGTTCCCAAGAACTGCCATCCTGTGTCAGGTATAGTCCCTTGATTTGTAGATATAGGTGTTCCTCCATACGGCCAATTTGTTATATCCCATCTGTTAGGAGTTACTGAGTTATTCCATATAATCGAAAGATTTTTTGAATAATTATACCAAGTTGGTTTCCCGTTTTGGTTTCCAGAGGTTACGAAAGTCAGAGGTAATTCCTTATACATAGCAGAACCTCCAGACCCTCCGAAGCTCGGTGGTGAAACAAATCTTAAACACAACGGTGGAGCGTTAGGTGGTGTTGTTGATGGTGTGGGTGTGATTGTTGGTGTGGTAGTAGCTGTTGGTGTTGGAGCCAATATATTACACGCAGTTGTGGCGGAATAATCTCCATAATAATCCACAACAAGAACTGTGTACCTTCCATAAGGTATGTTAGAAATGGTTTGAGTCCTTTCACCAGTATTCCAATAGAAAGTATAAGGTGCTGTTCCACCTGTCACATTAACCGATAATATACCATCAAATCTTCCCACAGTTGGCTCTTTAATTAAGTTACACTGAACTCCCATATCGAATAGAGTGAAAACTTCACACTCGTTGGCTAAATTTGGTTGAGCAGAACACGTAGGTACAGGGGTAGATGTAGGTGTTATGGTTTGCGTTTGAGTTTGAGATGGAGTTTGAGTTTGAGATGGAGTTTGAGTAGGTGTTTGAGATGGTGTTTGTGTGGGTGATGGTGTTGGACAAATAGTAGAAGTCGAAAGATTTAACTTTGTTACTCCTTGATATGGTTTTGTATAATCGAAAACAATTTCTTGACCTGCGCCTGTAGATGATATCAGATTTCCACAACAGTCGTAATAATAAAAACTTTGAGATGTTACTCCTATACCACAGACAACTTTTGTGGGTGAAGGTGTTTGAGTTTGGGTTTGTGTTTGAGTAGGTGTTGGTGGTGGTGTGCCCGTTTGTGAAGGTGTTTGAGTTTGGCTTGGTGTTTGGGTTGGAGATGCTGTCAATGTAAGAGTTGGTGAAGGTGTTTGAGTTTGTGTCTGAGTTTGACTAGGTGTTGGTGGTGTGTAACAATTTCCATCAAATGTACAATCACCCAATATGTTTACAACAATCGAGGGAATTTCCGATGGTGTTAATTTTGTTCCACTAAATCCATAGCTAAATTCAATACCATATTCGTTGTCTAAACATATATCATAAACAGCGGTTGTTCCATCCATGTAAGTCAATAGAGCCCCATTCCAAACAGCTGCAATATAATATCCATTACAAAGTTTTTGCCAAAGGTATATTTCATTAATACCATCAGTTTGAACTGATTGTGGAATTTCTATATGGTGGCAATTACAAGACATTTTTTATATTCTATAATTATAGTTTCATTTTTTTTATGTACAACTACTTTGTGCAGTTAGCACCCCTCCTGATTGGAAAGACACTGTACCGTCTTGAGCACAAATAGAAATATTATTCGGAATCGCTTGATTCAAATGTAATGTTCCATCACAATCGTTCCAATCATAAAAAGCATCAATACCTGACAGATTTATCCATTGTGTACAAGTTATGGGTGAAGGTGTTGGAGTTTGAGTTGATGTTTCAGTTTGTGTTGGTGTTGCTGTAAGGGTTGGAGTTGTAGTTGGCGTTTGTGTTGGTGTCGCTGTAAGGGTTGTAGTTGTAGTTGGCGTTTGTGTTGGTGTCGCTGTAAGGGTTGTAGTTGTAGTTGGCGTTTGTGTTGGAGTCTGACTTGGTGTTTCGGTAGGTGTTGGTGAAGAACCTATAGTTGCTGTAGTTGAAGGTGTTGTCGTTTGAGTTGGTGTTTGTGTCTGCGTTTGTGTTTGAGTTGGTGTCTCTGTAGAAGTTTGAGTTGGTGTTTGAGTAGGTGTTTCAGTTGTTGTTGGTGTTAAACCTTCAGTCACACTCGGAGTTGGTGTTTGTGTAGAGGTTTGTGTGTTCGTTGGAGTTGAGGTCTTAGTTGGTGTATTAGTTGGTGTGGAAGTTGGTGTTTTTGTTGGTGAAGGAGTTGGATTTTCTTGACAAAGAACAAAATCTTCAATGATTCCCTGTGGGGAAATTAAAACCGCATAGGTTCCATTTATCCAACTCATCAAAATCCAATTGTTTCCACCGTTGTATTGATTGTACAAAACAGAATTGTAATACGTTGAGTATATTGTAACACCCAAGACAGGTTCAACTGTAGCATCGACTGTATAGTTATAAAGTTTTTGTGTGGTAAGAACGTCTGCACAGGCATTTGAGGAGTCACAACCAACACTTTGTCCAATTTGGTGTTGAACAACATTATTTGTTGGTTCAACTGGAGGATACACAACGATTGTTGAGGTCGGTGTTTGTGTTGGGGTTCCTGTTTGAGAGGGTGTTTGTGAGTTTGAAGGTGTATTCGTTGGTGTAACCGTGGAAGTTCGTGTTGGTGAAACCGTTGGTGTTGGTGTCACCTGTCCTGTCGGTGTGGGTGTAATAGGAACTAATTCATAATATTCACATCCCTGTGTGTCCTCAATTTTAATAACGAAATTTTGCTCATCGTAGGGTGCTGGTACGTCAAAAACAAATGGGAATGTAGCCACACTAGAAACAAAAACGCAAGAAGCACTGAGTGAATCACAATAATATATGTTTACCGGGGTGTTTGCAGTTACTGATGTTATGGTTACTTGTTGGCTCATAATGATTGGGTGGAAGTTATAATACAACCTACAGCATCTACTATTTTTACCATATATGAAGTTGATGTATCATAAGGTGCGGGTATGTCAAATGTATAAGGTGTGGATGAAATCTGATTTATATAAAAACATCCAGTACCATCCCCTTCACAGAGATATACATTGTAAGGTGACGTGCCAGTTATTGATGATATGGTTATTGTAAGTGCCATTTATCCTATTTCTGAATTTTGTTCTACCGTTATAAGTAATATGTCTCCTCTATTTAATTCTCTCAAACACGGGTTTGATACACAGTTTATTTGTTCGAACAAACCTCCAATTTGAATTCCAAAGTTTTCGCTATTTCCCTCAATAAGTTGTGTTACTTGGCTTGCTAAAACTCCATTTATGTATGCTTTGACAACAACATTTGCTTTCGAGAAAAATCTTCCGTGTATTACTCCGACAGCTAGCTTGGATATCGAATATGGGTCTGAACCAATTAAGGTAATCAAATTGGATACAATTACACCATCGTTCAACACATCAGATGGTGGGTAGAACAATGTTCCATTATTTGGGTCAATTCCATCATAAAAAGAGACTCCAAAATTTGGACTATCGAATGTTGTTGTCGCCCCACTTGGAATATATCCCTCGAAGCTCGGTAAAACCTGAAGTTGAAGATTTATCTTTGTAGATGTTGTAAGGCACTCGTCACAAGTGTCTGATTGTAATTCTCCCGCGGTACCGAAATAATTGTCTTGCCAAATCAAGTCAACGTAATTTGGATTTGGAACAATCGCTGTTGTAAATCCTTCATATGTCCAACACAAACCATTGTCATCGGTGAATACTTTGGTTGGAAGAATTGGAACCGTTAATGATGAAGTTTGGAATAATCTATTAAACCTTATTGTACTTTCTTGATTAGGACAAAGGGTAAACACATAATACTTTTGCAAATTTGTTGGCGTTGGTGTCTGAGTATAAGACGGAGTTGGAGTATTTGAAGCCGTATTTGTCGGTGTTATTGATGTAGTTGGGTCAGGGGTCAAACCTGGTGTTCTTGTAGTTGTTGTGGTCGGTGTTACTGTCGCAGTTTGGGTGGGTGTTGCAGTATTAGAAGGTGTTTGAGTTTGAGTAGGAGTAAGAGTTACTGTTGGTGTTGGGAAGACAACACAGCTCTGACAATCTGAATAAAGGTTAATAATAGAGGTTATTACAGAATTTGATGAAGTGTTAGAACGATTACCAATATATTCAACGCAAACATACTGTCCATTGATGATTGCATTCATTATTGTACCAGGTTCCACAACAAGACCGTTATATACCAATTGATTTAGTGCACAGAAATAGAAATCTGTTCCTTGAGTACATTCTTTTAGAATGGCCACCTCAGGACAAGAGATTGGTGAATCAAAAATTTCGAATGAGACTTTTCCACCCAGAGGTTCATAAACTCTTGAGCTAGTTGGTGTTGTAGTGTTAGTTGGTGTTGGTGTAGGTGTGGACTCATATAATTGGAATTCCACGGCTTTTCCTGTACATGGATTTGTTGATGTAGGTGTTGGAGTCAATCCAAAACTGTTAAAATCAAAATCAACGTCATCACACGGTACTGACGGGCTAGGTGTTGGTATAGGTTCCCAATCACAATCGAAATATGCAACAAAGTCAATTGTGCAGGCAGATGGTGAAGGTGTAGGTGTAGGACAAACACCTGAAGTGAAGAAGTTTCCACTTACATCAGGACAGTTGGAATTACAAGGAGATGCGCCTCTTAACAAACAGGAGCCTCCAAGTGAATCACTCAAACACCAATAACTTTCAGTTGAAGAAGTAAAATAATAAATTACACCGGTGTTAATTCCATCACCTGAATATGTTAATTGAGTGTTGTAGATATATCCGTATTCTGTATAATTTCCACTATAGTCTTCCAACTCAGGTAAAGTCGTTCTAAAACAGAAAGTAGAATATGTACATGCACTTGGTGTTGGTGAAGGTGTTGGAGTGTGAGTTGGCGTTTCTCTTGGCGTTACGGTTGGTGTTGGTGTTGGTATACATGCCGTATCTTCACAATCAAAATAACTTGGTGAACCAAGGTACGGACCACCAGGTCCATCAAATCTCACAAATTTCCAACAATCTCCTTGATAGAAATAAACACCGTATTGAAATGCCGTGTCTACATCCACCATGAAATAACTCAACAGACCATCCCTACATCTTGCAAGTTGTGCAGCCTTTCTATCAGTTCTTGGACAGTAAGTCGTATTACCACAGTAATCAATTTCAGTAAATGTAACTCCAGCAGAATTATAAAGGGGACCTTCTGAAGTGTATGATACGACAGTGGCGCAACCTGAGAAATCCAAACTACCCTCAATCAAATAAACTGAATCAACAGGGAGATAAGGCATCGGACTACCCGCAAAACGGAATACAAAGTTCGAATCACACTCTCTAAATTGAATAACTAACTCAGGAGTCAACGTTTGGGTTGGTGTTTGGGTTTGGGTTGGCGTCTCACTTGCAGTCTGAGTTGGAGTTTCTGTATTAGTTGGAGTTTGTGTTGGTGTCTCACTTGCAGTCTGTGTTGGGGTTTCAGTAGGTGTTTCGGAAGGAGTTTGTGTGGCTGTCTCTGTTGCTGTTGGAGTCTCTGTTGGAGTTTCTGTAGCTGTAGGTGTTAGGGTACTATTAGGTGTCGGAGTTTGTGTAGGCGTCTCGGTTTGCGTTGGAGTTTCAGTAGGTGTCTCACTCGCAGTCTGAGTTGGGGTTTCAGTAGGAGTCTCTGTTGGAGTTTCTGTTTGTGTTGGAGTTGGTGAATTACCAGGTGTTGGAGTTTGAGTTGGTGTTTCTGTTTGCGTTGGAGTTTCAGTAGGTGTCTCGCTCGCAGTCTGAGTTGGGGTTTCCGTTGGGGTCTCACTTGCAGTTTGAGTTGGTGTTTCCGTAGGGGTTTCCGTTGGAGTTTGTGTAGGCGTGGAACCTATTGTTGCCGTAGTTGATGGAGTTGCAGTCTGAGTTGGAGTTTCAGTTGGAGTTTGTGTAGGTGTTTCAGTTTGTGTAGGCGTTTGAGTTGGAGTGTCGGTAGAGGTTTGCGTTGGTGTTTCAGTTTGTGTAGGTGTTTGAGTCGGAGTGTCATTAGAAGTCTGAGTAGGCGTCTCGGTGAATGTGGGTGTTTGAGTTGCAGTTTGTGTAGGGGTTTCCGTTGCAGTTTGTGTAGGTGTCTCAGTTGGAGTTACGGAAGGAGTTTGACTCGGTGTTTCAGTTTGTGTGGGTGTTTGGGTTTCGGTCGCCGTAGGTGTTAATCCAATTGTTGCAGTTGTTGAAGGTGTAGGAGTTTGAGATGGGGTTTCTGTTTGGGTGGGAGTTTCAGTTGGTGTTTCGCTTGAAGTTGGAGTCGGGGTCACATCAGCACAGACTTGGAACTGAGAAGGTGTAATTCCTGAAATACCTAAACTAAGAGTACTTACATTGAAACTCGTACAAATCGAATCTGTTGGGCATGTGTCATATCCGTTTTGAACATATACAAAGAGATTAGTGCTGTTTCCAGCAAGGATTCCTGTATTATAATATACGGTTCCGTTGTAGTCAGGACAAGTGCTTGTTGAAGTGGCGGAAAATACAACAGTTATGTTGGTAGGTGCAGGAATTTGATTTCCTCCCGGACTATCTAACAATTGAAGTTGTATTCTTCTTCTCGTATCAGTGTTTCCAATTCCACAAGGTGAGTTTATGGTATCATATACATCGTCGTCCCATACAATACAACCACCCCAAGTAGTAGGTGTTACAGTAGGTGTTGTAGTTTCTGTTGGAGTAGGAGTCACAGGACATGTCCCATAATCTACAGAGGTATCAACAAAAATACCAGTGTTAGTACCAGTATTTCCACTATACGTAACAGTGTAAAAATCTCCAGATATTCCACTATATACAGCACCTACTGTGACTGTACCAGCAGTGGGAAAATTGTCCCATAACTCGTAGTTCAGACCATCTGTACAACTATCACCTGAAAATACCCAAAATCCTGCCATTATAAATTTGCTCTTACCTTATAAATAACCCGTTCCAATGTTTTTATACACTTCAAAATATAATTTCTTAACTTGGTAAATAAAGGAAGGAATTGACAATATTTATAGGATATGAAACTTCTCAAAACAATAAAGAAGATAATACAAGAGGCTGAAGAACAATATAATTTGGCTTGTGAAACAAATACGCCCATCGAAGAATTGGATAGGTTGGAAAAACACTACAAGGATTCCTTGAAACTTCTTAGACTTTATAATGGGAAAGAAAAAACCAAAATTTCCAAAGATTAATTTATTACACAACTGATGTTTAATTTTCATAAATCAGTTCGGTCCATATAGATTTTGTTGTTATTTTAATTATTTTTGAAGGGATGAAAGAGGTATGCTTAGATTTATCCCTTGCAAGAGGTTTAGGTGACACTATTTGTGCAACTCCATCTCTTAGAAAATTATATAATTCTTATGGGAAAAAGATTGCGGTATTAACGGTTCATCCTGACGTTTTTAAAAATAGTCCATACGTTAGTGAACTGTATTTTACTGAAAATAGTAATAGAGATATTATTTCTGAAAATTACGAAGTTCTCACAAGTTTTTATCCGAACATTGAAAATAAGTTTGGAATAAGTTTAAGACACAATCAATTTGACATTAGACAATTCCATGCCTCAGGTTTAGGATTTCAACTCCTTCCCGAAGATATGGACATGGATTTTTTTCCTGATAAATTTATTACTATCGAAAATTTACCCGAAAGGTTTGTGGTAATTCATCCAGTACAAACTTGGGCATCGAGAACTTGGTCAAAACAAAATTGGACACTTTTAACCAATATGTTGAACGATTCGGGAATTGGTGTAGTCTCGGTTGGAAAGGATTCAAGTGAAATTGGAAATTCAAATGTGCAAAAACCGGTTTTTGATTTCCCTATTGAACTAGGTTTAAATTTACTCAACAATGCTAATTTATCTCAGACTTGGTGGTTAATGGAAAAATCAGTTGGTGTTGTAACGATGGATTCGGGAATGCTTCATTTAGCTGGAACAACTGATGCCCATATCTTTCAATTAGGTAGTTCGGTAGATTACAAACTCAGAGCACCCTTCAGGAATGGATTACAAAACTACAAATATGACTATATTTCAGGTGAATGCAAAATAGCTTGTGCTTCTGACATGAAATATGGTGTAAAATATTGGGAGTCAGTAAGAGGGATTCCTTCTCTTGTTGGTTGTTTAGAAAATTATCAAACATTCCTTTGTCACCCTAATGTTTTACAGGTTTACAATAAAATAATGAATACAATAGAAAAATGAAAAAACATTTTAATTTCATTGAAATTGGAACATCCGATTTTCACACCCTAATAGAACAATCAACTGACAATACTGTTGGATTAAGTATTGAACCAATAGAATATTATTTGAACAGATTACCCAATAAAAAAAATGTAAAAAAAATTAATGCCGCAGTCTCTAATGAAAACGGAGAAATAGAAATTTATTTAATTGAACCTGAAGACATCATTAAGAATAACTTACCTATTTGGGTAAAAGGATGTAACTCAGTTAATAAACCTCACGAATTTACTAGAAACAAGTTGGGTCCTGATTTTTATGATAGTATCGTAAAAATTAAAAAAGTGCCAACAATCGACTGGAATACAATCATTAACGAAAATGAAGTAAAGAGTGTCGGTTACGTTAAAATTGACACTGAAGGTTATGACCACGTGATACTAAAAAATTATTTTGAATATTGTGAAAAAAACCCAAGTCTTTACGCAAACAAGATTATGTTCGAATATAATGAGTCCTCAAACAAAGAGGAGCTTGAAAAACTAATAAAGAATTTACCCAATTACACAATTGAAAGATTGGAAGAGGATATTGTTTTACACAAAGTATCAGGTCTTTTTTACAAAGGTAAAAAAATTGCAGACAGAGGTTGTGTAATCAATTTACCCGAAAGAAATGATAGAAGGATTAATATTGAAAAAACATTAACAGAATTAAATTTCAGTGGTTTCGAATTTGTGGATGGTGTTGTAATGGAGAATGAAGAATACAAGAAATTAGGTTGTACACAAGCATATATGAACATATTCCAAGATTTTCTTGATTCAGATATGCAAAATATTTTGATTTTTGAAGACGATTTGAAATTGATGGACGGAGTAACCGAAAAACAATTAGATAAGATATTTGATAATTGGCATGAATCGGTTGAAAGATACGATGTTTTAGCGCTTGGAATTAAACTACTCCCGAGAAGCAAAATATACCCCAACTCAGAAACGGATGGTTCTTTTAAAGAAATGTTATGTTCCCAATCTCTTTTTTATAAAAGAAATTTTATAGAACATTATGTAGACCAAATGAAGAACTATCTTGACCCGAGCCATTACCTTTACAAATGTACCATTGATATGTTTTTGAATGATTCAACAAACTCTCAATTTAGATTCCGTCACGGAGCAGGTCACAAAGTTTTTGATTTTGGAATTACAATCCCGATGATTTTTACTCAGACGTTAAGTTATTCTGATAATGAAAACAAAATTCAAAATTATGATTCCATAATGAAAGATGTATTTTGGAAAAGTTTAGTTCATCAAAGAGGTTATGTCTATTTAGCAAATGAAAAATATTTCGATATTGTTCAAACTTCGGCTCGTTCTGTTAGAGAGTTTAGTAAGTATCCAATTTTTGTTTACATGTTGAACTCAGACAAAAAGGTAAATGTTGAAAATACAACGACAATTCGGTGGGATGTAAATTTACCTAAATCCTCTGAACCGATGTATAACTCTGATGGTGAAAATTTTTATATCGATAGAAGTAATTCCACCATTTATAATATATTAATTCAACGAATTAACGCTGTTAAACACGCTCTTGAAAATTTTGTTCAAACCGCTGTTTATATCGATAGTGATTCTATCGCAACTCCATACATTGATTCCATTTTTGACATGTATAATGAAGAAACCACATATCCTTTCTTTGTTGAAGGAATTTATGATTGGATGTTTCTCAATGGTAGAGGTGGTGCCGAGTCCATGGATGACCTTAGCAATACATTAGAGGCCCCCGCTTGTGAATTATTCAACATTGACCAATATGTTAGACAAAAATATAGACAAACAGGGTATTTTGTTGCTGGTCAAAAATCCTTAGATTTCCTTGAGGAGTGGTATTGGTACTGTACTCATCCAAAAGTATTAAAAAATACTTCTTGGTACGCCGCGTACAATGAAGAAACAATTATGAATGTTCTGACTTACAAACATAAAATATTTGATGGTCTTCCATATATCTACGTGAACGGTGGTCCAGAGATTGTAGATAAAATGTATACAGAAGTAGAATTTTTAGGAGAAGATGTAAGAAATCATTTAGGAAATTGGCTTCGAGCACCTGAATCCAAAGAAAAAATATTGTTTTTCCATGGTGAAAAAAGAATAGATAAAATGGAAAAAATGATTGAGAAGATTAAGGGTTATTTTGAATATGATATTAAACCTCCGAAAAATTGGGGTGATATAATTTCTCATAAAGTTATTCAACATTTTTCAGGTCAAAAAATATATTCTTCAGATGTGTTTCATTTTGACCCAGACGCGAGAGTTCCTTTCTTGGAAGGAAAACTATTGGCCGCAGGAAGTATCCTTATGTATTCCCTACCAACAGATTATGTTTGGGGTTCGGGATGTATCAAAGAAAACGAAGTGGGTCTCCCACCAAAAAAATATTATGCTGTCAGAGGACCATTAACACGAAATGAACTTTTGAAAGTAAACAGGGAATGTCCCGAAGTATATGGAGACCCTGGACTTTTGTTTCCAAGAATATACAACCCCGACATTGAGAAAAAATATAAGTATGGAGTAATTCCACACTACATAGATTTTAGACACCCAGAGACTTTAAAATGCCTTAAAAAGTTAAAGGAGATGGGAGCTAAAATAATTAACATTACGGCGGGTTTATATGAATTTGTTGACCAATTAAAAGAGGTTGAATTTGTAATCTCATCAAGTCTACACGGTCTTATAGCCGCAGATGCTTATGGAATTCCAAACTCAAGAATATATTTTTCAAATAACATCAATGGCGGCGATTTCAAATACATGGACTATTATTATTCTGTTAATAGACATTATGAAACGCCAAAAACAATAACTTACGAAAACGCAGAACAATTAATTAATGAACTCGTTTTCGATTTAGGGGATACAAGTATTGCGGATAAACTATTAGAATCCGCACCTTGGAATGACCCATCATGTATTTTATTTAATTCAAACAAAAAAATGAGATTACTATTTGTTGCCCCGCATTTATCCACAGGTGGAATGCCCGGGTTCCTATTGAAAAAAATTCAATTATTAAAGCAGTATTACCCTGAAATTAAAATCTACGTCGTAGAGTATCAGAGTTATGGAGACGCATATGTTGTTCAAAGAAATCAAATTATCGACATTGTTGATAGAGGTAATTTCTGGACTCTCGGTCCCGATAAATCTGAACTTATCCGTATTATTAAAAGCAATGAAATAGATATTGTCCACGTACAAGAAATGATAGAAGGATTTGATTCTTTTAATCAAATGCCTCCTGAAATAATGAGTCAACTTTATAGTAATGATAGGACATGGAAAATGGTTGAAACTTGCCATAACGTGTGGTTCAACCACGAGGAACACAAGATATTTTATCCTGAGGCCTTTGCATTCTGTACCCCTTATCACAAAGATGTTACATTCAAAAATGTTCCATCATATAGTGAAAATATTGAATTCCCAATTGAAAAGAAAATCTTTACAGAGGAAGAACGTATTGCCGCTAGAAGAGAGTTAGGGTTCGGAAAAGACAAAATCCATGTGATAAATGTTGGACTTTGGACAAAAGGAAAAAATCAGGGGGAAGGTGTTGAAATTGCCAGACTTCTGAGAAAAACAAACCCCGAAATAGTATTTCATTTTATTGGAAACCAAGCGTCCAATTTCAAAGACTATTGGGGACCAATCATGAAAAATCTCCCGATGAACGTGAAAGTTTGGGGTGAACGTGCGGATGTGGATACTTTTATGAAAGCCGCGGATGTTTTCATGTTTAACTCGACTTGGGAATGTAACCCCCTCGTTCTAAGAGAAGCAATATCCTATGGGTTAAAGGTTTTATGTAGAAACCTTCCACAATATATGGATATGTTTACTCCATACATCGAACCAATTGATGAGAATATCGAAACAACAAAAGAAAAGTTGTTGTCTCTTATCAAAGAAGATGTTAAATACAAAACTCCACAAGGACAAGAAGAAATTTTTGCTTCCAAATATTCTGATTTTTATAAAAAGGTTTTGGACCTTCCTGTAAGAGAACAATACTTTAAAACAAAATTGTCTGTAACCCAATATTTCATTAATCAACCTTTCATAGAAATAAAAGGAAAAAGTGAAAACAAATTCAAAATTCAGTTTTTTGATGAAAAAGGGGTTTTACATTATGAAAATCATCTTGCGATTAACAGTTGGGTTAAACTTAATAGACAATATTTCACAAGATGGACCACGAAGGTTTGGGAAAATGACAATTTAGTTTATGAAAACACTTTAAATTACGAAGGTAAACGTGTTTACATTGCTTTTGACTCGAAATCCTTGGGTGATACAATTTCATGGGTTCCTTACGCAGAAGAATTCAGAAAAGTTCATAACTGTGAAGTAGTGGTTTCAACTTTTTGGAATCATCTTTTTGAATCTGTTTACCCCGATTTAAAGTTTGTACATCCAGGGACTACTGTCAATGGAATTCACGGAATGTATAAACTTGGTTGGTTCTATAATGTAGATATGCAACCCACAAAACCAAACCTTATCCCCTTACAACAGACAGCAACCGACATTCTTGGTTTGGAATACAAAGAAATTCAACCAAAAATACATTATGAGATTAAAGAAAGACCATATGCGGAAAAGTATGTGACAATAGCAACAAACTCTACCGCAGGATGTAAGTTTTGGACAAGAGAAGGTTGGCAAGAAACCATAAATTATCTAACATCACTCGGTTATAAAGTAGTAAACGTTTCCAAAGAAAATAACCCATTTGAAAACCAAATTAGAATTACCGACACCTCAATGGAGAATACCATGAATGTTATACACCATAGTGAATTTTTCATAGGATTGTCGAGTGGATTAAGTTGGCTCGCTTGGGGAATGGGTAAACATGTTGTAATGATTAGTAACTTTACAACTCCTGACCACGAATTTCAATCCAACTGTACAAGAATAATAAACTTATCAGTTTGTAATGGTTGTTGGAATAAACCCGAATTTACTTTTGATAAAGGGGACTGGGATTGGTGTCCTGTACACAAAGGAACTGAAAGACATTTCGAATGTCATAAATCAATCACATCCGACATGTTAATCAAACAAATACAACATTTATTATGAATTTAGAAAATTTTATTTGGGAACCCGAGTGTTATGAGGGTTTTAAACAAACAGTTTACAAAGAAATTTTTGTAGATAATCTGTATGAAAAATACTTTGAGGTTGAACCAGGAGATGTTGTTTTCGATGTAGGAGCAAGTTTGGGTCCTTTCACTTTCTCTATTTTGAATAAAAATCCCTCTCATGTCTTCGCGTTTGAACCATCTTTAGCTGAATTCATAACACTAGTTAAGAATACTAACTTTGGTCCTGTTACACAAATTAATAAAGGTATCTCTAATGTTGATGGTGAATTCAATTTTGAATTCGTTTTTGAAAACCAAGATAATAATAAACTATACTCAACCACATTCAAATCTGTAATTTCAAGTTACAATATTTCGAAAATCGATTTTTTAAAAACTGATTGCGAGGGAGGTGAATATGATATTTTCAATATTGAAAATTTACTTTGGATAAAATCTAATGTTAGAAAAATTGTAGGAGAATGGCACCTAAGAACACCAGAATTAAAATCTAAATTTAAAATTTTCAGAGACACTTACCTGAGGATTTTCCCAAATTTCAAAGTAAGGTCTTGGAATGGTTTAAACATAGAAGAAAAATTTTGGACTGATGAGTTCATAGATGTTTTTACTGAAATTATAATTTACATAGATAATAGATAAAAAAAAGGGAAGTTTTCACTTCCCTTTTCAATTTTATTTATTCGGTTTGTACTCTAATAAGACCTTTTCCACATCTTTACGTTCAGCTTGAACCATGAAGTAAGCGTTTATTTCACCTGTCTCAGAGCCAATCACAACTGTGTTCTCTTCAACTTTCACCACGAAGTGGTCGTTTGACTTTCCGATAGGTGTTAGATGAACTGTTGTTGTTTCAAGGTCTACCAATTCACTCCAATAGTCAGGTAATTCAATTACTTCACTTGTAGCTTTACCTCTGTGGTAAACTCCGTGTTCAGGACCTTCCAACACACCGTATCTTAATCTATATCCTTCTTTTGTTGGGTGAGGAATGTCAAATGACTTGGACGCCGCTGTTAGTGAACCTGTAATCGTAACATCGCCCGTAACTGATAAGGTTGTACCGTCGAATTGTAAATTTGCTTCACCATTGATAGTTCCCGCTGTTCCAGTTGCTGTTAGAACGTAGTTGTTTACATTATTGTTAATCGTTCCAAGACCTGAAGTACCTGAGGTTCCTGTAGTTCCTGATGAACCAGATGTTCCTGATGAACCTGAAGTACCGGTTGTACCCGAAGTACCTGTTGTTCCTGACGTTCCGCTTGTACCAGTCGTTCCTGATGTTCCGCTAGTACCTGATGAACCATTAGTTCCGGATGTACCAGAGGTTCCTGTAGTTCCGCTTGTACCAGATGTTCCAGAAGAACCAGAAGTTCCCGTAGTCCCAGATGTTCCAGAGGTTCCTGTAGTTCCACTAGTACCTGATGAACCATTAGTTCCAGATGTACCAGATGTTCCTGTAGTTCCGCTTGTACCAGATGAACCAGACGTACCTGATGAGCCAGAGGTTCCTGTAGTTCCTGATGTACCAGATGTTCCTGTAGTTCCGCTTGTACCAGATGTTCCAGATGAACCTGATGTTCCTGTAGTTCCAGATGTACCAGAAGTTCCGGATGAACCTGAAGTTCCTGTAGTTCCGCTTGTACCAGATGTTCCAGATGAACCTGACGTTCCTGTTGTACCCGAAGTGCCAGACGTACCTGATGACCCAGAAGTACCTGTTGTTCCACTCGTACCTGACGTACCTGATGAGCCAGAAGTACCTGTTGTTCCGCTTGTTCCAGACGTTCCACTTGAACCTGACGTTCCTGTTGTACCAGATGTGCCTGAGGTTCCTGAAGAACCATTAGTTCCTGACGTACCTGATGTTCCACTTGAACCTGATGTTCCTGAAGTACCTGTTGTTCCGCTCGTACCTGATGTTCCTGAAGTACCTGTTGTTCCGCTTGTACCAGATGTTCCACTTGAACCTGATGTACCAGTCGTTCCACTTGTACCTGACGTTCCACTTGAACCTGAAGTTCCTGATGTTCCACTTGTACCAGACGTTCCACTTGAACCTGATGTACCAGTCGTTCCACTTGTACCTGACGTACCTGATGAACCTGATGTTCCTGATGTACCACTTGTCCCTGAGGTTCCAGATGAACCATCTGTACCACTTGTTCCTGAAGAACCTGATGTACCCGTAGTTCCTGAAGTACCACTTGTACCAGTTGTACCAGAAGTTCCCGATGTACCTGAAGTACCGCTAGTTCCGGTTGTGCCAGATGTACCTGATGTTCCACTTGAACCTGATGTACCAGTTGTTCCTGAAGTACCTGATGTTCCACTTGAACCTGAAGTACCGCTTGTTCCTGTTGTTCCACTTGTTCCTGAAGAACCTGAAGTACCACTTGTACCTGTTGTTCCAGAAGTTCCCGATGTACCAGAAGTTCCAGATGTACCATCAGTACCACTTGTTCCTGATGAACCACTTGTACCAGACGTACCACTTGTTCCTGTCGTACCTGAAGTTCCAGATGTACCTGAAGTACCTGTTGTTCCTGAGGTTCCAGATGTGCCTGAGGTACCTGAAGTGCCCGTTGTTCCAGAGGTTCCTGAAGTGCCCGTTGTTCCAGAGGTTCCTGACGTACCTGAAGTACCTGAAGTACCTGAAGTGCCCGATGTACCATCCGTTCCACTTGTTCCCGATGAACCACTTGTTCCTGATGTTCCACTAGTTCCTGTAGTTCCAGAAGTACCAGATGTTCCTGACGTACCACTTGTTCCAGTTGTGCCAGATGTACCTGATGTACCACTTGTTCCTGTTGTGCCTGAAGTACCAGATGTTCCCGAAGTTCCACTTGAACCTGATGTACCGTCAGTTCCACTTGTTCCTGATGAGCCTGATGTTCCTGAAGTTCCAGTAGTTCCTGAAGTTCCACTTGTACCTGATGTACCTGTAGTACCTGAAGTTCCTGAGGTACCGCTAGTTCCAGTCGTTCCGGATGTTCCTGAAGTTCCACTTGAACCTGATGTTCCGGTTGTACCTGAAGTACCAGATGTTCCCGAAGTTCCACTTGAACCTGATGTACCGTCAGTTCCACTTGTCCCTGAAGAGCCTGAGGTTCCCGAGGTTCCTGAAGAACCACTGGTACCTGATGTTCCTGTAGTGCCTGAAGTTCCACTTGTACCTGATGTTCCTGTTGTACCCGATGTACCGCTGGTCCCACTTGTACCTGTTGTACCCGATGTACCGCTGGTCCCACTTGTACCTGTTGTACCCGATGTACCGCTGGTACCACTTGTTCCAGTTGTACCCGATGTACCGCTGGTACCACTTGTTCCAGTTGTACCTGAAGTACCCGATGTACCTGAAGTTCCGGAAGTTCCATCTGTACCGCTAGTTCCTGATGAACCTGATGTTCCAGAAGTACCGCTAGTACCTGTAGTACCGGAAGTTCCACTTGTACCTGTTGTACCCGATGTTCCACTAGTACCTGATGTACCGCTAGTTCCAGTTGTACCAGAAGTTCCACTTGTGCCAGAGGTACCCGTTGTACCAGATGTTCCTGATGTACCACTTGTTCCTGTTGTACCTGAAGTACCCGAAGTTCCACTTGTTCCCGTTGTACCTGAAGTACCCGAAGTTCCACTTGTTCCCGTTGTACCTGAAGTACCCGAAGTTCCACTTGTTCCAGTTGTACCTGAAGTACCCGAAGTTCCACTTGTTCCAGTTGTTCCTGAAGAACCTGACGTTCCTGAAGTTCCACTTGTACCCGAGGTTCCATCAGTTCCACTTGTACCTGATGAACCTGATGTTCCTGAAGTTCCACTTGTACCTGTTGTTCCACTTGTACCTGAAGTTCCGCTTGTACCTGTTGTACCTGAAGTACCACTTGTACCCGTTGTTCCAGAAGTTCCGCTTGTTCCTGAAGTACCACTTGTTCCCGTTGTACCAGATGTACCACTTGTTCCCGTCGTACCAGAAGTACCACTTGTCCCGGATGTTCCACTAGTACCCGTTGTTCCAGAGGTTCCTGACGTACCTGAAGTACCAGTTGTACCTGAAGTGCCACTTGTTCCTGATGTGCCTGAAGTGCCTGAAGTACCAGTTGTACCTGAAGTACCACTTGAACCGGATGTTCCCGTTGTTCCGCTGGTTCCAGATGTACCTGATGTTCCACTTGTTCCTGAAGTTCCATCAGTACCGCTAGTCCCTGATGAACCTGATGTACCTGATGTTCCGCTAGTACCTGTTGTGCCAGATGTACCTGATGTTCCACTAGTACCTGTTGTGCCAGATGTTCCCGAAGTACCACTAGTACCTGTTGTACCGGATGTTCCTGACGTTCCACTAGTACCCGTCGTACCAGATGTACCACTAGTGCCGGAGGTTCCACTTGTACCTGTCGTACCTGATGTACCACTTGAGCCAGAGGTACCTGTTGTTCCACTTGTTCCAGTTGTTCCACTTGTACCTGAAGTACCACTTGTACCTGTTGTGCCAGATGTGCCTGATGTTCCTGATGTACCACTTGTACCTGTTGTGCCTGATGTGCCAGATGTACCTGATGTTCCCGTTGTACCTGAAGTACCCGAAGTTCCACTTGTTCCAGTTGTACCTGAAGTACCCGAAGTTCCACTTGTTCCAGTTG
>Ga0209358_10000056_pt1 | contig 98864 bp, 91 predicted proteins | sample LauGreFa1BDMLBSN_2_FD_187574 | JGI IMG/M metagenome (GOLD analysis project Ga0209358, IMG submission 187574) | Freshwater lake microbial communities from Lake Michigan, USA - Fa13.BD.MLB.SN (SPAdes) (version 2) | ecosystem: Environmental > Aquatic > Freshwater > Lake | place: Lake Michigan, USA... | reverse complement strand
CCGCAAATAAATACTGGGCTTGAGGATACTGAAATTTCTCCGGACATTAAATTTACCACCTGTTCTATTGGTGAGCCTAAGCTCTCTTCTTGTGCACTTCTATTGATTTTGGGCATAGCTTGTTAAACCAAACTTTTCTTTAATTAATGTTATTGTCTTTACGGCTTGGTCTTCAACCGACATGGAAGAAGAGTCTATTGTACCTGATGCAAGGTGTGAAAAACCATCTATTTCTTTTTCTGATTTATGAGAAAGTTGTTCATCGGTCATGTAGACCCCATCTCTTGAATAGATTCTATCTCTTCTTACTTCGTCTGAAGCCTCAAATAATATCAACATACTATTGGGAAGCTTAAGAATTGATTCAGCCTCATTTTCAAATCTTACATCTGATATAAGAACACAGTAAGGGTTTGGTTGATCTTCTTCTTCTAAGGACTTAACGTAGTCCCTATGAAGTTCGTATGATTTCTTTATACCCCACTTTGCAAAACACTTTGCATCATAGGCTCGACACATGTCACCAGCTTTTTGCAGGAAAGATCTTGGCTTTGCCCCGTAGGTATCAATGGGCTCTCTGTATATGTTGTCAACCAGGTTAATAAAAGAATAATAATCTGGAATATTTCCTAATGTAGAGTTACCATAAAGATCATACAATGTTTCGTGAATAGCAAAGAGTTTTCTTGACTGAGAATTCTCTCCTTCTATCTTAGTCCTATTGGACAAAAGCTCATAAAGTGGCATTGCGAAAAAGATATGATCCCAATAGACTCCAGATCTTACTTTGTCAAAACTAGCTTTAGGAACTATGGTTTCTGCTACAGATGTTTTTCCAGTTGCAGCTTTGCCAGCTAGGCCAACTACGATTGGATAATCTGGATTATATATTTTGCTCATTTTGTTATTGTATCACTTTTTCTTCTAGTTCACTCTTCTTTAGTTCTAATTGATTTAGAAATTCATTGGCTAGTGAATCTGGTTCCCAAACAAAAGCTCTAGCAACTTGAATTACCCTAAACTTATACTCTTCTTTTATGTCCTGTATAGTCATTAGAAGAGGGACAAGCGCTGCATTTCTGCATTTCCATTTTCCATTAATTTGGTTTGCCACAACTGCTGAATCAGTATATATGATTGGATCAATGAGATCAGACATAGAACACATGAGAAGCGCAGCAATCACTGCCTCGTATTCTGCTTCGTTATTAGTTCTTGCGCCTAGCCCTCTAGCAAATTGTGCAATCTTTCTTCTGTTTTTATAAACAACAACAGCACAAGCGGCTTCTCCAAACTTTTTTTGGCCTTGCCCCCTAGAAGCTCCGTCACAGAAAACTTCTATATTCATACTTTAACATCATATCTAATATGATTAATTTTAGCAAAGTTCTTTATTCTAGCCAGTTGTGACTCTGAGGATACATGATGTGTTGCGTTTAAAAGATATCTTTTATTGTCAAATTCTACTTGAGTTGGAAAATCCAAAGTATCTCTAGAAGTAGAAAAGAATTCTTCTGGTGAAGATACAGATTTATAATGTGCAATATACATATATTAATAAGTACTGAAGTCACTATCTAAGTAGGACCCCTTCTCCTCTCTGTATGAAGCTATCTGCATTGATTGAACTTTATCAAGGAGTTTTCTTGCAGATTCAGATGCTATTCGTGCAGCACCCTCCATTGACTCTGCTAACTGGACAACAGACTCTGCCGTAACCATAGCTGTGTACTGTTCCTCTGCAGCCTCAAGGGCATTTGCTTCTCTCTCTGCTTCGTTCTTGCCAGTTCTATTTGACTTGTAGACTTTCTTATACTTTCCTTCGCATATCTTATAATATGCCCTAGACATGCCGGCGAATCTCGTGACTCTTCCGTAGACATTTGAAGTTCTAGCAACCAAGGAAGCTAGGTCAGCTAAAGTCATGTCTACTGCATCTGACTCTGGTATGTTAACAAAGTATTGTTCCGAAGAAGAGCCAGATCCATAAGCGTCTAGTATCTCTGTTATTTGCGGACTTAAGAATTCTGATAATAAATCATTAAGTTTTTCTATTGATTGAAGGTTCATTAATCTTCCAGTTTAAATATAGAAACTAAATCTTCCATGTTGTTCTCTATTATAGCATCTTTTATCTTGAGCTTGACCTTTGATATGTGATCTCTTACTGTATTTGGATGTTCAGTAATGACTTGGGCAATCTCTGAAGACTTCATGCTATCAACATATCTCCACTTTATCAACTGTCTTTCTTGAACAGTCAGATGATCATATGGAGGATAGCAATCTTGACCAAGAACCCAAAGCTCATTTACCTCTTGCGTTCCCAGCATCTGATCTATGGTATACTCAACTGGCGGAGCCTTGAATCCAGGTTGAGCTTCTTCGTCCTCTTCTGAATTATCATCATCAGCTAATAATGGAAAAGTCTTTCTTCCAAGTTGATCAATTAAAAATGTATCAACATTCTTCTTTAACAGGTAAAAGAAATAGCTGTACAAAAATCCACTAAATGGAATAGGACCCTTTTCTGAATCCCTTCTTTGGTATCTAGTTATGCACTGAAAGAATGTCATATTTACAGTTTGCCTGACATCCTCTTCGTCTCCATATCTTTTTGCCATATAGGTAATGCCGTCGTAGACATTCGTTTACGTGCTTATAGCCGGCTTGATTAAGTTGATTTTTCATCAAGTTAAATCTAACAAAGTTATCCTTAACAAATAATGAAGTAAACCTTCTGATGTCATAGTCGGATAAATTATATTTTCCGTAATACAACATTGTTACGTACTTTGTTAGGAAATTATTAAACACTTTTAATAATTCATATTGAGCGTTAGATTGACCTTTTTTAGCTTTAGCTATTAAGTCCTGCATCTCTTCTTCGCTCAAAGAGTAGTATTGCTCTTTGTAGGATGCCATTATTTTCCTTCCCAGCAGGGTATCTTATCTGCATAAAAATTTCTTATATCCTCGTAGTAAACAACATACGGTATTTCTATTTCTGCTGCGAACTTTTTGGCTTCGCTGGAGTACTTACTTATTATGAATGTTAGTTTACTGAATTCTTCTGCGTAATATCTTTTAAATCTTTTAAGTTTTATTTTGCTTTTATCATCTAGGTAACCCTTGAGCTCAATCCACTCTGAAGATTTTTGTATATAAAAATCAGGAGTATAAGCTTTTGTGCCTTTTTTAATTGGAAATGGAAATACAACTGGTTCAAAATCAAAATTGATCTTGTACGCATTAAGTATCCTTGCAAAGTTTGCTTCCCAATTTGACCTCAGGTTAATTCCAAGATCTGGCCTGTATCCGGACTTAGTATTTTTATACGCATTTCCTTTGGTCGAAGTTGTTTTCTTGTTTTCATCCTCTAGAATATGCAGATCAATGTAGTCATTCTTGAGCTTGGAAAAATTAGGATGTTTTTTAAGCTTAGATCTCTCCAAAAAAAAGTTTTCTGGAGTTGTTATTTGGTAATCCTTCATGGTAACCTCAAGGTCTACTAGATGTTATTAATATTATACTTTACAACAAATAAAAATACAAAAAAAATCCAACCAACAGGTTGCAAACCAAGGAGATAGATGGTATTATGGCCACTATGAACACATTAAACACAATCATCAACAGCATCAGTCAGAATATCAACGAGAACGTCATTGAGGGACTCTCTCAGGTTGGTTTCAGCCACAAGGAAGCTACAAAGCTTGTGGTAGAGAACAGCTTCTCCCTCGCTGACGACGCAATGGAGAACCCAGTAGAATCATTCTAACTGAGCTTTTGAGCTTAAATATATTGGCCAGGGCATTAAGCCCTGGCTTTTATATTTTACCCATTCTTTTTAATCTTGCAACACCAGTTGGACAAGCTCTGGATTTAGCGTGGTCGCAGAACGTGCAGTTTCTTTCATTGGATGTTGGCAAGAAAGAGTTATCGTCAATTACCTGATTGATCTTTTCAAGCAGAGAAACTTTTACCTGTTCAATATCTTCCTTCGTAAAGGTATGGGCTTTTCTTCTGCCCGATCTTAGGTAGTAAAGTTCCGCTCTAATGTCTTTATCTGGAAAAGCAAGTGATACGGCTAGTGCATAGATGCCTAGCTGAAGGTTTGTTGGCACTTCTTTTTGTGTTACTTCCCATTTTCCGAGTTTTATAGTCGATGATATTTATCGTATTGTCATCATAAAAATCTATTCTATCTATGAATCCATTGACAAGATAGTTACCTATAACAAAACTAAAGCCAAATTCTTTGTCATATATATCAAACGAATCTTCATAGTGCTTGTCGTAAAACTCATTAAGAATCTCGGATCCAACAGAAATTAAATTCTCTGGTATATTGCCAGTTGGATCATAGCTTTCTTTTTGCTTTACATACTCTTCTTGTAGTTGCTCAAGATTCAGCTCAGACTTATTATCTAAACACTCTTCCAAAACAGAGTGTACTATGTTCCCAAGAACTGCTGCATCATTGAACGTTCTTGGTTCTTTTTGTATGTAACTATAAAAATATTTAGCTGGACACATCTTGTAAGTATCAAGCCTTGAATAAGAAAAGTCAGTAAGACACAACTTCTCCAGTGGATCTAAATCTTGTATTGATCTAACTTTAATCTTGGTCATTATTTCCTTCTGGGTCATAAACTAAATTACCATCTTTATCATATTCTCTACCAATCTGATCGATAGTATGCCAATTAAATTTATTTAAATAACATCCATCACCTACTGGCATCCATCCTGTTTCTGCAATTTCCATGAAATCATCATTATTAAATATCGACATATTCATCTCCAATTTTAATCTTGCACTTACTAAGATCTTCTATATTTAGATAGTAGTGAAGTATGGTGTAAATATCTTTTAATTCTTGAGCAGAAGCATAAAGGCCAACTACTCCACTTTGTAAAAAGAATTTATCCGGAATTGCATTCTCTGTCTCTGCGTACTCTATTAGAGTAGCGGAACCTTTTGTAATTCTTCCTGATTCTGAAATCATATTAAATCAATCCTCGACTATAGTTATAGGGTTCCAATTTGGATCATTGAGCTTTTCTCTCATGTCTCTAACATAAGAGTCCCAATCTCTTTCGTCTTCTGATTTTTTCTCATAGGTAACCTTACCTTTGAACGGATCTGACTTGAACCTAGTAATAATTATTTTACCCTCTTGAGTTCTCCATCTAAGAACACCATTTTTGCAGTCGCAAAAATCATCTGGGTGTGGAAGAATCTTTAAGTTTGGATCATATCTACCACTGCAGTCTCCACACTTGCTGTATCTACCCTTGTCCTGGCATCTGTTACAGGAACTACAGAATACCCAGCAAGGTTTATGCGTTGGATTTATTGTTACTTGACTAATCATTTTTTATCCTAAATTGATTATTGATTGTAATTTATCTTCTATTTTTAGAGAAGTAGTTTTATTAAATCTAAAACTATATTTCTTGATTCCATCTGTCATTTCTAAAAATACAGTGGAAGCGCCATTTGTTGCATTAATTATATCATATATAGATTGTATGTTTTCATTAGATACCATTGAATCAGCTTTTAAAATTATAGGTCTACTACCAGTAAGTATTGCGCTATCTATTTTTTCGCAGGATGTATAAATTAATTTAACAGTAGAAGCTTCTTCGTCTCCCTCTTTGGAAACAGTGCCGTTAAATATTACGATGTCTCCTTCTGAAAAGAAATCATCTTCCATTTGTCTTGCTTCTTTGGGAAAAATAATAACTTCAATTCCAGAAGTTAAATCTTCTATGTTCATCTTGAACATCTTCATCCCTTTTTTGGTGATCATTTTCTTGCAAGAAGTTATAACTCCACCAATTTTTGCCTTAGAACCAGCAGAGTAATCTGAAAGATCAAAGATTTCAGAATCAATCTTTGGCTTAATAGCATCCCAGACACCCTCTATAGGGTGCTTTGATACATAAATACCAAGTTCACTCTTTTCTCTTTCTAGGATTTCTAACTCTCTTCTTCTATTTAATTCAATGTCTTCGGTTAAAGATATAAGTTCATCAAAAGCTCCAGATGCAGCCAGATGTTCTATCGTTGATTTTTTTAAAATAACAGAATCGCATCTTCTCATGAAGTCGTGCATTGATTCATAGGGCATATCTGAATTTCTACAATTAATAATTGCGTCTGCTATTGCTGGGCCAATACCGTTGATTGCAGAAAGACCAAAAAGAACTTCTGTGTCAGAAACAACTTCAAAGTCGTGCATAGAAAAATTAATTGACGGAGGTGCCACCTTTATGCCAAGGTTTCTACAGTCCGAAAGATATAGTGCTGACTTATCCTTATTTCCAGCAACCGATGTCAGTAGAGCTGCCATGTACTCTGCCGTATAATGAGTTTTTAAGTAAGCAGTGACATAGGAAACCATCGCATAACTTGCTGCGTGAGCTCTGTTAAAACCATAGCCACCAAAGTATTCAATGTCAGAAAATATTTTATTAGCTTTATCTTCTGTGATATCAACCGTTGCTAAGCAGCCGTCAACAAACTTCTTTCTAAGCTTAGGAATTTTATCCATCTGCTTTTTACCGATAACTTTTCTAAGATCATCTGCTTCTGGAACAGTAAATCCAGCTAAGTCCTTAGCAACAGCTAGAACGTCTTCCTGGTAAAGCATGATGCCCAGGGAGTCTTGAAGTGCAGACTTCATTGCAGGGTGTTCGTAGTCTATTGGAACTCTGTTATGCTTTCTATTTATATAAAGCTTATCCATGCCAGAACCCATTGGCCCTGGTCTATAAAGTGATATCAGGGCCATAATATCTTTGATATCTTGAGGTTGCAGCTGAACCATTAGCTGTCTCATTCCAGATGATTCAAGCTGAAACACGCCTATTGCGTTGCCCTTGCATAGCTCATCAAAAGTCTTTTTATCGTCTAATGGTATTTCATCTAGATTTATTTTAATATCTTTATTTTTTTCCAATAGCTTTAAACAATGATCAATCACGCCAAGGTTTCTTAAGCCCAAGAAGTCAATCTTTAATAGTCCACACTGTTCAACTCTACCCATATCCCACTGGGTGACGATTGGCGAATCAACACCTTTTTGCATAATGGGTAGGTAGTCCGTCAAAGGACCTCTTGAAATAACAACTCCTGCAGCGTGTACACCAGTTTGTCTTACTAGCCCCTCTAGGCCAAAGGCTGCATTAATGATTGTCTTACTGTCTTCGCTGGATTCGTATTCTTTTTTAAACTCGGTAACCTGCATGCACTCGCCCAGGTTTTTTGAAACTCCTAAAACTGGAGGTGGAACAAGCTTAGAGACCTTATCGCCAGTTGAAAAGTCATGACCAAGTGCTCTCGCTGCATCTCTAATTGATTGTCTAGCGCCAGTCTTATTGAAGGTGCAAATGTGAGCAACTCTGTCATGCCCATATTTAGATCTGGCGTAATCAATTACTTTATCTCTATGTCTATCGTCAAAGTCCAAGTCGATGTCAGGCATTGACTTTCTTCCCTCAACTAAGAATCTTTCAAACATTAGTCCAAACTTAAGTGGATCTAAATTTGTAATACCTAAAGCGTACGAAAGGATGCTGCCTGCTGCAGAACCTCTTCCCCAGCCAACTCTAATGTCATTATCTTTTGCCCAGTTAACCAGGTCGGATACCACTAAGAAGTATTCAGGAAAACCCATTTCCTTTACGACTCTTAGCTCATGGTTGGCTCTAGATACAATCTCATCTGAAAGTGAATCTCCATACTTTTTCTTTAAACCAGACCAGACTAATCCATTTAAGTAAGAGTCAACATCTTGACCGTTTTCAATTGGATAGTTTGGAAAGTAGAGATCACCAAAACTTAAGTTAACATCAACCATTTCAGAAACATGAAGAGTATTCTTTAGCCATGATTCATCAAAGGTAGAAGCCATTTCTTCATAAGACTTAAGATAAAAATTATCTCCACTAAAAGAAAATCTATTCTCAGTATAAATATTGCTGTTTGTTGCAACGCACAACATAATATCATGGGCGTGAGCATCTTCTTTATGCACGTAATGACAGTCCCCAGTTGGAACTATTCTTGCACCTATTTTGTTAGCAATTTCTACAAGCTGATTTGTTATCTTCAGCTGTTCGGCTAACCCATGATTTTGGATCTCTATAAAATAATTCTCTTTACCAACAATGTCCTGCATCTTAAGTGCAGCATTTAAAGCAAAGTCGTAATCATTTCTTAAGAGAGCTTGAGCTACTTCTCCGATTCAAGCAGCCGGATAACACAATGATACCCTCTGAATGCTCAGCTATAAGGTCATGGTCTATTCTGGGCTTTACATAAAAGCCTTCTGTGTATGACCTAGAAGAAATCTTTATAATATTTTTATAGCCTACATTATTCTTTGCAAGAATCGTTATATGATATGGGCCTCTTTGCTCCCATTCATTCTTTGCCTTGCCAGCTCTTTCTTCTTCATCTTTATCAAATCTAGTTTTTCTAGCTTGATAGAACTCAGAACCAAGAATAGGTTTAACTCCAACGCTTGTACCAGCATCGTAGAAGTCAAGCCAAGAGTGGATATTGCCGTGGTCGGTCGTAGCCAACCCAACCATGCCAAGATCCTTTGCTCTTGACAAGTACTCCTCAACCCTACCATGTCCATCTAACATTGAATAGACAGTGTGGTTATGTAGGTTGGTCCAATTTTTCAATTTATTCCTCTATTTCTATCGCTTTGATTTAAAGCGTCGTCTCTTGATTCTCTATAAGTAATAACAACTACTCCACCGCAATACTTGCATGGTACATTTGTTCCGTTTTGAGCAAACGGACTTCTATACATATATTCTTCTGGCTGATCTGAGTGGCATTCACTGCATACGCCGATTACGTCATCTGTGTCTTCAATCATTTTTCTTTTCACCTCCTTTTTTTTCTACATTATATGCAAATCTTATAGGTGAAGGGGATACTTTTTCATCTGTTTCCATATATTTGTCACCGATCTTAACCCATTTTTTGTTTTGTTCCAACGAACAATCTCCACATCCAACTCCGGCAGCGTTGGCTCTCTCGCATGTATAAGGTCTACCGCCAATTCCGATCTCTCTTCTCTTAATCCAATCGTTTATATGAGCAGAAGATTTTCGTGGATTATAGTCATTACAATTACCTAGAACATCGTGAAGATATTGAACCGCATCATCTGTATAGGTTAATATTGAACACAAGAAAAGTCTAGATTCATGATCTAGGTGATGTTTTTCTTTTGCTTCATTTTCTATTCTAGAAAAAGCTGAACAGTTTTCAAGTAACTTTTTTTTGTCAAAGACTTTATTTGAGTCTTCTACATCTATACGAGCTTTTGATCCATATTGATTAAAATAGGCAAGGATGTCTTTAGGTTTATTTCTGTCCTCTTCCATTTTATAAGAGTACTCTCTATACCATTCATTGGCAGTGTAGGAAAACTCTTGATCAGCAACTGTGTTGTCTTGCTCCATTGAGCAGTAGCTAATAATGTTGTCTATATCTGAATAGATAATATCACTAGATAGCTTTGTTTTATAACGACCAGTTTCCTGATGCTTAGACCCTGGCAGTCTCCACATTCTTCTTAGGTCATAAACGCTAAAGTCTAATGATGTTAAATTAAGCTTTGTTGATAAATCATTTGCAATGAATCTAAAGGAATGATGAAGTGAGTTAGATGGATTAATACCAAGAGCCAAGGCCTCACACTCAATATGGAAACCTTTTTTACCAGTATAGTAAACTATAATAGATTCTTGAGGAATGTATTGAGATAAATGTTCATAAAGCTTTTGGCATTCTGCCAATGATACATTTGCGTCCTCATTGTCTATGTCAAAATACAACGAGCCAAGCCTAGTGGCTTTTTCTATATCCTGATCGTTATAGTGCCAAACAGAAGTATATATTCCTGTATTGGAATATTTGCGAGCATATTTTTGGACGTTGTTAACGTCTAGTAGAATTGGTATTCCATCTACTTTTTCTCTAATAATTCTATTTAAACTTGGAATATGCTTTGCAAGTTCTACGTATCTCCAGGAGTATGTGTATTTACTGGGGTCGGATGAGATCTTCATTCTATTTCTGCTTTACCAAAATCTTCTTCAAATAAATAAAGTACTTTTTTATCACTCTTCATATCATCAGAAAAAGAACGATAATAAACAGACTCTTGTATTAAAGAGTCTAAATTAGAAAGTAAATAATATCTTTTTGGAATTCTGTCTTCCAAGTTAAAACTTCCATCTTTCTTGCACAATATTTTTTCCATCTACTACGTAATGGACTTTAGATGCAATGTTATCGGCTATATGGACTATCATGTCTAGATAAGTAATGGGCACGGTTTCTGGGATAGGGGACCATGGTCCAAGATGACATCTTACAAGTCTAAGTATAGACTGTACTGTTTCCTCAGGCAAGAAAAGGGTAGATGATTGGGATTCCCCTGCATACTTCTTGTCATGTTCCTGGCACTTTTTTACTAATTTTCCGACTGTATATGGATGCATTGGATCGTAATGAAAGTATCCATCTTCAGTATCTTTAATCCCCTTTGTCACATCATGTAGCAAACATGCCGCAAAGACTATGTCTTTTTCTTCTGTTGATAAAGAGTATGAATCTGATATGACACTAGCAGCTCTGACAACTCTTTTAGTATGAAGAAGATTACCGCCTTGATTATGTTCATCTGATGGATGATATTTGCCAGAAAAACTAGAAGGAATAGTCCAGAAAGAATCTGCTCTTATAAGAATTGACTTAACAAAACTTTTTATATTGTCATCAGAGATCATGTCCAATTCTTCCATAACTGGTTGAAGGATACTATTCTCTTCTACAATGGATATTGAATCTTTTTCTTTATTTAAAATCTCATCAAGTATTGAATCTTTAGGCATTACGATAGCTCCCAATCTTTCCATTTAGAACAAGGTTTATCAAACGGACACTTTTTGCAGTATGAAGTTAGTCCTCTTCTAGGTACAAACTTTTTGTCTTCATCCATTGTACTACACCAATACTTTAAAGCCTTTGAGTCTTCTTCATTTACTTCATACTCTACAAATTTTTGAGAAGAAGCTAAGATATCATAATAACCAAAATGAGCTTTTGATGTTTTGTGCGGGAACTTATGACCAAACGCTTCATTTAAAACAGAAAAGTCTATCTGATACAAAGACGTATGCGATGTTCTAAAATTAAATACCCATTTGTATATAAAATATTCTCCGTTTTTATATAATATTAAATCAAAATGAGATTTAATTTTAACTGAATTTCCAACAGGAACATAAAACTGTTGGTCTATTGCCATTGGAATAGAATCGTCTTCTGAAAATTCATTATAAAAATCTAGAAGAGCAGAAGCGGCTTTTGATGTTAGGCTCGCTGTGTTGCCGTAAAAACTTTCATGCTGTTCATGAATGATGTCATAAGCAGTAGCATCTTTTGCAAACCATAACTTTTCCCATCTATTTAAAAGAGAAGAGTAAGAAGGGGTAAATCCACCTTGTTTTTTGTAAAAGAAATAATTTATAACACTCTTTAAAGTGTTTTCAAATTTTGTACTAAATAACTCTCTTGAGTGAATTGTCTCAACCAAATTCTCTTCATGCCTATAACTGTACAGCAATGCGCAAGTTTGATAGTCTTTAATTGCTTCTATTGTTAGTTCTTTCATATGTCAAAATCCTCATCATCTAATAGATCGTCTAAGAGTGAACTAGTGTCATCATAATCTTCCTGATTAACTGGTTCATATTCTTCATAAGCTTTTCTTGAATCAACATACTTTACAAGTGGTGGATTGTAAACAAAGCTAGATCCAGTAATTCTGTTCTTTGGTATTTGCAGCTGCATAATATTTTCATCTTCTGAGTCATCTCCACTTATTAGTTTCTTTTCAGTAATGAAAATTGTTACGGCGCACTTTTGTTGAATTGCAAGAGATCCACCAGTATCCGATTGTTGGACGACTTCTCTCTTTTCTTTCATTCTATTTGAGTTTTCCTGAGCTGTAATAATCAAAACGCAATTCATATCTCTAGCTAGCTTTTCTAGCTTTACCATCATCTCTTCAAACTCACCCCATCTAGGCTTACCCTTGCCACCTTTAGTGAACATTGATTGTATGGTATCTATGATAACAATCTCAGGGGTTTCAGCATAGTCAATAATATCTCTTAGCCATCTTTCAAGATCTTCAAAGTAAGGAGTTTCTGGATCGTGTCTAACCATTAAGCGGTTACCCCACTTAGCTAGCTTTTCCCTAAATATTCCAAGATACTTTTCTCGTTCGCTTGGCGTCCATCTTTCCGCTTCTGCATAAACGTTCTTTCCTATGATCTGTGTCATGAGAATTCTTTCCCAGTGACCAACAGCTTCTTCAAAGTTAACGTAAAGAACAGTATGCCCATTTTCTACCCAGTTATTAGCTAGGCACTTTGCAAATGTACTCTTACCTTTTCCAGATGGGGCTATGACAGCATGTACAGCGCCTTTGTAAAAGCCTCCATCATCAGTATAACCCATAGCTCTATTTAAGGATTTAAACTGCGTTGGAACAAAACTTGGAATATCTAACAGAGATTCTGCTCTATTGGAAATATCGATAGCTGTAGTTAACTTTTCCAGTGGATCATAGTTTAACTGATTTTCTAACTCTCTTATCTCTGATGTAATTAAAGATATTCTAGCTAAATCTTTATCTGACTTAACACCTTTTTGATTTAGAATTACTTGCAATTCATGAAGATAGTCAATCTGTTTCTTTTTGTTTGCCTTATGCTTAATAAGTTGAACTACAGAATCTACAGTGGAAAGATCTAGAGAAAGTAAAACATCCATCATGATATCTACTCCGGCTGTTCCGCCAAGAGCTTCTCTTATATCTGTTTCTGAGCCTAACCAGTCTTTAAAACCTACCGGGTCCACTATCTCTAGTTGAGTTGCAGTTCTATAGGCCAAAAGAGCTAAGTAAAATTCATGTATACCCTTTTGCCCGTGGTTAATGCCAACGATATCTTCTGGCAAGTTCTCTGCAAAATGAGTAATAGCCCCCTCTTGTCTTAGAGAAAGGGCAAATACTTGATACTCGATTGGAATATCTTGATTATCTTCAGGTTTTTCCATTATTGTTTTTTCTCTGCTGCTTTAATTCTCTGTATGCTTTTTTTCTAAGTTCAGAACGACGCTTCTTAGAGTCTAAGTAAGCCTTACTGCTATAAAAAGAATTCTTTTGCTTCTCTTCTTTTTTTAAAGGAGAGTTTCTTATAGCATCTAATAGTCTATCATAAACAGCTTGTTCCGTAAGCATGTCATTGTAGCGAAAGATTATCAAGGCTATACCCATTTCTTTGCAAAGTTCTATCTTTTTTTGATCTCTTTTTTGCGCTTCTTCAAAGTCATATTTAGAATCAAAAAACTTTGCAGTATAAAAAAAATGCTGTCTACCATGGTACTCTGCACCTACTTGATACGACGGACAGTAAACGTCTAATCTAAGTTTATCCCCTAGAACATATTCATTAATAATCTTTTCACTAGGGAGAAGTTTTTGCATAATAGCAGTCAGTGCAGTCTGGCCTCTTGACATTTTCTTTCTGGAGTTCTTTAGCCAAGATAAACCAAGTTGATTAATCTTTTGATTTACCTTAGCTAAAGGCCATCCAACCTCTTTAGATATTTCACTTAAGCTTAATGAGGTATCAAATAGTAGATCAACCATGTATTCTGTGTTGTCTACTTCTTCGTCCCAATTATCTTTTTTCATTACGCTTTTTGTAAAACTTCTTTTTGTTATCTGCTTCTGTTTTTTCTTTTTCTGCGTTCTGCAGTGCTTGAAATCTAACTGAACTAATTATTTTTCCAAAATCAAGAATAGACATATCTAAATTTTCCCATAACTTTGGAGCTATTGCCGTTGCAAGCATTGGGCAATCTAGAATACAGCTATCTACTCCACCTTCAAACTCTGAAAGTTGAGCAGCAATTGGATCAAGCTTATCGTAGTAGTTATTGTATGGAACAGAAACTACATATTGGTTCTGCCCAAAAACTTTTTGAACAGTTTTTTTATCATGAAAAGATAAAACGACATTCTTTGACTCCCTAATGTAATGATTAATAAATATATCTACTACTTCTTTTTTGTTTGCAAAAAAATGCTCAAACATTCCAGCATCATAGTAATTGCCATCTTTTTGTAGGCCAAACTCCGATAGTTTACCAGACTCAATTTCCTCAAGAAATTCAAGAGGAACTGCTTTTAGAAAGTTCGGATCTTGAATTGCCATGCACTTTGTTAAGGACTTAACGAAGTACTTAGGGGGCTTCTTGTCGCTATTATGTAACATTAGGTTTAGCGCAGAACGAGATATGTTCACATAGGCAAACTTCTTCTTCTGTTCAAGTCTGTAGGTTAAATCTATAATTGACTTGACTGGATCTAGTATTAGGCTATTGTCTTTCATTTCAAATACCAAAGTTTCCCCATTGAATTAATACTGGATTAGGATCTATAATAGAATTAATATGATTTAAAGCATGAAACTGTCCACCGTCTAGAGTGGAGTATCTTTCATACTTAGATTGCTTGTCTTCGTCGTGAGTATATCCCAGGTGCTGCATAACTAGTCCTGAATCTCTCCAGTAATTTCTTTGCTGGATCCACTTTGGAACATATGTTGGCTCAGATCCACAGGCAAGGGCTTTGTTTTGAAAGCCTGCGCCCTCTTGAAATCTAAACATTCTAGATGAATTATTTGGTGCCCATAACTTATCAACTCGATAATGGGTTTCATTCCACATGTGATAAAAACGGATGTTAACAACATCAAATTCAGACTTAGCTAAAACTGATTTGATCTCCAAGTCGTCAACATGATACAACTTTTCGTCACAGTCTATAGCTAAAACCCAGTCACCAGGCTTTGCAAAGTTCTCTAGATTTCCCCAGGCAAAAGCTCTAAGTCGACCCTCGTGAGTGGTAAACATTGGCTCTGGCGTGCTAAAAACCTCTGCATACTTTGCAGCTATTTCTGGAGTATTATCTGTTGAACAGTCGTCAGTAAAAATAATTTTATCTACCTGAGTAGATAGTCTTTCTAGAACTGATTCTAAAAATCTGGAAGATTCATTTCTTCCTACCATTTGTGCATAAATCATATGCTTATCTTTCTATAAAATGAAGGGGGGACCAATTAAGGACCCCCCTTCACAGGACAATACTACAATTAGGCGATGATTTGCTCGCGAGCCTCTACAGCAGAGATTCGCTCAATTTCAACATCCTTGAACATTACTTCACCGGTGACACCACGGCGACCCATTGCAAGCTTCTGGGCATCGGTCTTACTGTTAGCCTTAACCAATGTGGTTGTGGTGACAGTAAAGTACTTAAACTTGTTCTCTGACATTTTTTATTCCTTTTGTTAATTAGTTGGATAATGGACTGCTATATATTCTATAGCATCTTGCAGGTTATCTGCAAGCTTTGTGGCCATATATTTCATATATGGTCGATCTTTATTTTGATTAGAGCACATTACTACAGTTGGCTGATAATGAAGTTTGGCCCAAGCCATTTCAAAATCGGTTCCTATATACGCTCTATCTTCTAGCATGTATTCTACCAGCATAATGTCTGATTTCTTCTGCATAAAAAGATTTTTTTGTGCGATTTCATCTGGTGACATATTTGGGTCTTCGGGTATGGAGGTTGGATCGTAAACTTTATAGCCCAAAAACTCTAAAGCTTCCGTTGCAGACTTACGCCAACCTTTTGCGTAGTCACCAACATAATCCATAGCTCCAGCTAGATAAACTGCAATACTCATACTGGCCAATGATACTCTAGATCTGCTGGTTCGTCAAAGTATTGAGAGTAATATTCATAATCTTTTCTAAGCAGATTGGATCTATGCGACTTATGAAAACTATCGTCACCAAACCAGGTTGGATAAATTATACTGGAATGATCAACGGTTTCAAACTTCATTGTGTTTTTATAACCTCTATCTATCCATTCTAAAATGGTAAAATTTTGATAGAGCTTTAAGGCTTCTTCGTGACCTGTCCACATTCGGGTAACTGGATGATTGCGCCAACCTTTAGTAGGTGTTCTATCTAAAAGAATATTAAGGACTTGAAAGGTTTCTACTCTTTGCTTTCCTAGCCGACGATAATCTAACACTTTAACTGATTGTATAAAGTCAGGATATGGTAGAAATGTTTGCATTTAATTCAACCTTTAATGATTCTAATCCGTTGATTACTGAAGTAACAGGAAGGCTTACTGCTTCCCATGAGGTTATTCTACCAGCTAATCTACCAAATAACACCTTTAAACCCTCTTCTATTTCTGCTTTTGCCAAAGCGTGACCTAGGCAATAGTGTAAGCCGGAACCAAAAGAAAGTGTTTTAGCTATATCGCTTCTTTTTTCTATAATTAAATTTGGTTCAAAAAAAACTTTTGGATCAAAGTTTCCTGAAACAACATTTAAATATACTAAGGTTCCCTTAGGAAATAAAACATTATTATAAACAATATCCTCTGAAGCTATTCTAACTGTGCCTCTTAAAACGGAATCATGTCTGATTACATCATCTAAAGATTCTTTAATATTATTTTTTTCTAAATTATTTTCTAAAATAGTTTTAGAAGAAAGACCTAACTGACAACGAGTTGTGTCTATTCCACTAGCAATGATGATTTCAATCAACATTGTTAGTTCTTCGGTAGACAATTTGTCTCCGTTTTCTTCTGAAATAATTAAACTAGATAAAAGATCATCTGTTAGATTTTTTCTTTTCTCATTAATTAAATTAGAAGTATATTCATCAAATTCTTTTTGTGCGACAGAGACTTTATCATGATTAATTTCTCCATTTAGATTAAAGATATTAAACATTAGATGAGACCAATCGCTAAACATCTTCCAATCAGCGTCTGGTATACCAAATAACTTACACAAAATTGGTATTGGATAATAATTAAAGATATCTTTTTGTAGATCTACTGTACTTTTACCGTCTAATGAGTCAATTAATTCACTCATTAATGAAACCATAAAAGGTCTAAGGTTATCAGAGTGCTTAGCTGTAAAAGCTGGCATTACTAATTTTTTTAATCTAGAATGAGCTTCACCATTAAGGGCCATTAAACCCTTTTTTCTTCTCTGTTTAAATTCTACAGGAAGATTGTTATTTAGCTCAGCAAGCAATCCTATAGCTGTATGCCAGCGACTATCTTTTAATATATTATTAATATCTTCATGTCTAAAGAGTACGTAACCTATATTATTTTTACCTATCCAAGTTTGCTCTCGTAAAGAAAATGTTTCTTCTCTTTGCTCAAATCTGGTATATGTATTTTTAACAAAAGGAATATCTAACTCGCTGACAAGCATTTGATATTAAGCTTTCTTAAATTCGGTCCAAGTTTTGTCGCCAACCCCATAGTATTCTCTTGCAAGTCCTGCGGCAACTATGTCTGTATTTAAACAGTTTCCATTATTGTCCCAAACACGAGCTAAGATTCTGCCATATTTTTCATTTTTATCTAAAATAGTTTCTATTTTTATCCAATGTTCTGCTTTTGTAATCCATTGATCGGTAAACTCTTTTGCCGCTAAGCCTTGTTTTTTTTCTTCTATATTTGAAGTTCTGCTTTCTGGAGTATTGACGCCATATAAGCGAACCCTACCTTTACGAAGAGTATCAAAGCCCAGATCAATGACGATATCAAAAGTATCGCCGTCAATAATTTTTTTAACTTGTGCGTTGTAGTAGTATACGTTTTTTTCATCACTCATTCTAATCTCTTTCTATACCTATGTGATCACATGCTTTTCTAAATATTTCTCTTGAAATAGGAAAGTATCTGTCAGCATGACTTATTCCCTGACCTGGCTTTGGAGTAGAGGCGTGCCAGCTGTGCCCTATTGAAACCGAGCCATCATACACAACGTTGTAGCCTAGGTATCTTGCGAAATAGGAACACCAAGTTTCTTCGTAGTAATGTGGCGTAGGAAGAAAAGCTCCTATTGCATCAGGATATAATTCTCTGTATTGTGGATTGTTTGTCATATCTTCCCATACATCTCTTCTTACAAAATATGCCGATCCAGATACTGTAACGCATTCAATTTGATCTTTATATAAAACATCTTCTGGATCGTGCTCTCTCCAGCCTCTATGTTTTGGTGCAGTGTTGCTCCCGATAATTCCAGCATGTGTGATGTAACCGTTTTCATCTCTTTGCTTTGGACCAAGGATGTGTATGTTGGGATTATTGGCAAAGATTTTTTCTATATTTAAACAGTCTTGACTAGTCATCCAAACGTCACCGTTTAAAACTCCTATAATTTCTGCTCCACTTGTATTTGCCATTTTATTTATAGCAGCAGAGTAGCCTATATTTTGTCTAAGGTAAGTTCTATTAATCCAATACTTTTCTTCGTTCTCTCTAAGCCATGGAATGAAGTCATCTGTAGATTCATTGTCTGTAATGTACAGGTTCCAATTCTTTGCGAGCGCGCCATCTGGACGATATATATCTGAATGCAGAGTGTCCAAAAATCTTTGCAATAGTGGTCTTGTATTATAGTTTACTACACATAAATCAATCATTAAATTTTTCTCCCATTTCAATACATTCTTTTTGTACTATGTCAAAAGCTAACTGTGCACTAAAACCACTTGACATTAGATCAAAAAAAAATTCAGAACCAACTTTATCGGAACTTAAATCAAACTCTGAAAGTCTGTTTACATAGTGTGCTATGCTTAGTTGATTTTTTGCAATGTGTTTTTTAAATTTGTTTTTAGTAAATGATCCAGCTATTAAACCAATAGAAAAACAGCCTAAAAGAAAAACTAAAATTTCACCATTCTTCTTCTTGTCCATCGTCCTGACCTGTGTAATATGTTTGATTCATCCATTTCACTACATCTTCTGATATAGATATCCAGGATTGTTTTTCTTCATTTGTTTCTGAAGATTGGCTAAGGTACATGTAAGTTTCAGCGATATGCTGCAGAACTTCTATGTCAGCAGCAAAAATAGCTTGCCCAGGCATTAGTTTAACGGATACCTTTTTCTTTATCCCTTTACTCATTTTCTGTTTTCTTCTCTTTTTTTTCTTTAATATCTGCATTAAGTACCTCTTCTTCATCAACCTTATAAACTGACAGTTGATTAGTGTCTGGTTCAAATGTTATAAATAAAACTTTTTTATCTTCTAGTGAGCACCCTTCTGGCGGGGCAGATTCTAGAGCAATTTTTTTTGAAGAGCAGCCATAAACTTGGCTATGACCGGCGTAGATTACTACGTAGTTAACTTTTGATGCAGCCATTATTTTACCCTATGGGTTCTTACTTTTGCGGTATTTAAAAACATTTCAATGGAATCCCAGTTTTGGTATTCGTTATCTGTTACATAGTATACATCTGTTATTGTACTATTAGCTATTAGCTTAGCACAACCTAAACACGGAGGTCCATTAACGTAAAGTTTTTTAGGTTGTGAACTATAATCTGAATGTAGAAATGCATTTGCTTCTGCGTGTATGGCTATACAATTATCGTAGCTGGATCCACTTGGTGACATGTCTTGAAATCTTGGACATCCACCATCTTCGCAATGAATAGAACCACTTGGTCCGCCATTGTAGCCAAAGCCAACAATATGACCGTATTCATCTACCAATATAGCTGCGTATTTCTTTTTTCCACACGTAGAAAAAATAGTTGCCGCACTGTAACACATCTGCATATACTGCAGATCTTTTCTAGTTAAGTCTCCGTAAGTCATAATAAGTAAATTATATACCCGCTAATTATTCCCGATATTAATAATAGTATACCAGATCTTAGTCTAACATTTTTAGATTCTGACACTTGAAACAGTATAGATAAGCTTATCATCCAATTAAGTAAAACTGAATACAATATAATATAAACAATGCTAAGCATAGGAGTACTTGCCAACTAAAGCTTTAATTGATACTGGGTACAGATCTTTAATTAGATGCAGAACAGCTTCAGCGTAATCTCTTATTTCCTCTTGTGCTTGCTCTTCTAGTCTTTGAACCAGGAACAGACACGCAGACTGAAGACTGCAGGACCATCTGTAAACTACATGCATTGAGTAGGCTGGTAAAAATAATCTTGCTTGCTCTGGAGCAATTCCAGATTCCATAGCAAGGTTATAATAAGCCTCACCCTGTTCAATATATCTAATTAACTGCTCAGATAAAGCAGCTCCAGTAAATGGATCGCACAATCCAGCAGAGCCTTGTTTCTTATCTTCTGGAGCAAGACGCCACTGATTAGAGCGTGGCACATAAAACTCTGGTTCCATAGTCACGTATCTTCTAGATGATTCGTTCCATGAATCCATAGTATGATCAGAGCCAACAACATACTTCCAATGTTGACGAGCAACCATTAAGGGAGCTTTAAATTCAAATGTAATAAACGCATGACGAAATGGGGACATGTGATTTTCTCTTGCAAGAAAGTCTATCAATCTCGCATCGCTGGTAGAAAACTTTTCACTTTCTTTAGCAAAAGAAGCTCTAGCAGCATTTACTACAGATAAATCAGAACCCATATGGTCAACAAGTCTTACATAACCATTATTTAATACTGTTACTAAGTTATTTTCACTCATCATCATCTTCTTCATTCTCATCTTCTAATAATTCAGATTCTTCAATAAATAATTCTACCATATAATCATCTAAATCTTCAGTTAATTTATAGATTGTACCTAGTAAATCTCTTATATCATCATTCAGGGCATAGTCTTCTATTGACATAAAACTAATTGCTAACTCTGATACGTGAGTTGTTGCTCTAGATAAAGATTGAATTATAAAATTTAATTCCTTTAAAAGAGATTCCGTAGAAACCTTTTCTATATTGATAATTGCATCAACTTCGTGAGATTTCATATCTTCAAGGCCATCTGAGCCTATCATCTCTTCAAAGATTTTGTCTATATCATCATCTTCAAATTCTGACATTTTTATCTTTACTTAGTGTTTTCCTTAATGAACTTAATCTCACATGCATCAGTTGTACAGTAGTTCTCACCAATTGCATCAGACGCCATTCCAGCATAAACCCCTGAGAAGTCAATTGGGAAGAGCTTCCCAGTATATGACTCATACTCTTCTTGTGTTATTTGAGTATATGGCATTTGAGGGTATGTTGCATTTCCTTCTGGGAGGAAAGATACAGTTTTCAACTGACCATCATACATGTGAAGAACAGTTCCTACGTAGTCTTTTTCTTTTTCTGCATTAAAGGATATCGTTACGGAAACTGAGTTGTCAGACCAGTATCTTTGTGCAGCTGCAGCTAATGCCATCTTTTCAAAGATTGTAACTTCTTTTTCAGATCTCTTTGCGTCAGACTTAATAGGGAAGTAAACAACAGAGGTTGTATCTGGTGATTCAGAAGCTGGCTCTACTATGTAGTTAGCCATTCTAAAAAGCTCCAACATTGGTTCTGTATTAGAAAATCTAATTGTTCTATTAAAGTATTTTCCACCAGGAGTCCAGTGCACTCCAGGCGATTCTCCAGCGAGGATGGAGACAGTACCAGATGGCTTTACTGTTGTCATCTTAATAGACTCGCGAATACCAAGCCACTCTGAGTAAACAGTATCATAATTCTTTACTGTCTTATAACCTTCATCCATCCAGTCTCTAAGTACTGGCATGCCTACACGATCTGCAAAGTTTGCAACACCGGACATTGATGTGCCAATGCGACGATTGCGCTGCATGATTGCATTAGTCTCTTCCCAGTGAGTTGGGAGAAGTGTTACCGTCTTTGCGTACAAGTAAGCAAACTTTAAAGTTCTCTTATAGTCTTCTAATGATTCATGACGGTTGAGGTAAGTTTCAACAAGCGTACAGCATTCGTATGACTCTAAGGACTGTTCTGCGCATGGATTATAGCCGGCAACGCGCCAGTCTTTATTGTTTGGAGCGTCTGCTAAGCGTCCATACTTTCTGGACATGTCAAGCCAAATAACACCTGGTTCGCCATTTCTAGCTATTCCATCTACAATTGGAGAGAGGTCTTGACCAACGGAAACTTCTACTGAGTTATTTGACATCCAACCCCAACCAGGGCTTTCAGAATTATAGGAATTTCTTTCTGGAAAAACTTCTGAATTCTTAAGATTCAAGAAGTCTTGATCATCAATTCTTCCTATAAGAAGTTCTGCTGATCTTCTTACGTTTCCAGATACAACACAAACTCCAATCAAGTTGCCAATATCGGCTATGTCTTTTCTGGAAAGCTTATCCCCATCTCTTCCTTTGAACAGCTTGTTAATTGCGTTATGGAGCTTAATCAAAGGGCCAGGGCCTGATGCTGTTCCTCCAAATGTTTTAATAGGAGTACCTGCAGGACGAACCAAGGAGTAGTCGAATTGAATTGGGCTTTGATCAGCTTTTAAATATGAGTTAATAAGATTGGTTACAGACTGAACCCAACCCTCTCTACTGTCTTCTATGACCTCAGTGACAGTTGCTTTTGAAGATTCATAAATTGGAAAATCTTTATCTGCGCCCTTGTCGTCAAAACCAACACCAACGCCAAGCATTGAAGCTTCCATAAGGAATGCAAATGGTTTTGCGGGATTAAACTTATTCATCTCAGCAGTAGATACAAAAGCGCAATTCTGTAGTGCAGCTGAGTTTCTTTGTACGTTAACTATAGGAGTTCCCATAACCCAAAGTCCACGACCTGGTGGAGTCCACTTAAGATTAAAAAGACGATCAAAGGCTTCCTTAGCGGAAGCTTGTGCCTTTGCATCGTTCCATGGCAGTCTGTTTCTCTTACAGTGATCTTTTTGCAATGAGTACATGCCGTTAATAACACGCTCGCAAACATCAACCCATGTCTCTTTAGTGCCATCTTCTTTAAGGCGAGAGTAAGTGCGAAGAAATGTTATTTCACCTACAGAGTTACCGCCGGCATCTTTATAGCCAAAAGGAGGTGTTTTTGTTTTATAGCCAGAAAGAAAGTCGTCACTTATTCTAAAGGAGAACATGCTGGTAGTTTTACTGTTATTTATAGCTGCGTTAAAGTTTGTAGTTGTTTGCTCTTTTGTTGTTGTCTCTGCAGACATTATGACTCCTTGTTTTTGGTTAATTTCTTCACGTACTTTGGATCTATCTTTGATATTTCAGTTTGTTTTATCTTACTTATTTGATCTGGTGTGTATATTTTATAGATTTCTTTCTCAATAAAATAACCACTTCTCCAGTTTAAGACTTTTGATATGTTCGTCTCGTGTTTTGCAAACACGTTACATATTACTGCGCCACCATATATTTTTACTAGGTTTTCAAACTTTTTAATTAAGTCCTCTTTATTTGAGCCGACTACTTTTGTTTCCTCTGCTTTCATGTAAAGCCAATTAAAAGCCTGTCGGGTTAAGGGCAAATAATCTATAGAGTCTACAACACCGTACTGTAATAGTTTCTTCCTATTATTTCTGATTTTTATATCGTCTTCAACAACTTTTTTATACATCTGAACCCAGTCTCTCTCATTGAACTGAGACCAAGTAGGGCACCAAAATAAAAGGTTTTGTGGAGGATCTGGAATTACTTTTTTATCGTAGATAGGAATCAAGCTGGCACAAGCTATAGATTTTCTCATGTGCATTTTTGCTGAGTCATCCTCAGTAATTTTGTTTTTTGTATTAGCCCAAAATTTTGCAATGTGTGGCTTCCAGTCAATGTCTGAAACATATATCCTAAGGTACATGTCCGCAACGTTTGTGGGTAGTGATTCGCCATTAACAACCTTTTGCAGATCTTCAATTAACATATAACCTTTATACCTCTACCTAAACTTACTGAAACCTATAAAACTAGTTACAAAAGAGAAAAACCCGCTCATACGAGCGGGAGTTTCTAGTAATCCGCCTACAACATTATATCATCGTAATGATGAATTGCGTATGTGTGTAGACTATTTGGTAATCTTTCTTCTAACATCTTTTTCTAGCATGAGGTGAAATGTTACAATCATCCACGCTGCCATTACTGGAAACTTAGACATTTTACCTTCTGATAGTCTCCAGAAACTTCTAGTTAGAGTTTCTGCTTTTTTGCTTTTAATGGCGAATATATCATACCCTACAACAAAAGCTACTAAAGCTGCCCATCCAATTAAACCTGTTATCCTAGAATCTTTTTCTAGATTAACAGGAGAGCTAAAATAATTAGAGAGCTTTTGCAGATGGCACTCCGTACCACTCTTGCACTTTCTCTCTACCATAATCACCTGTTACGTTTGCCTGACCGTAGTCAGCTGTAAAAACTTTTGCACTAGCAAGACCATTATACTCGTCTGGTCTAAAAGATCCAAATGAAGCTGGTGCCCCTTGTGCATCAGTTCTTGGAGCGTGACCTGTGTTAGCGAAAACGTTTGCCGATGAAACACCATCAAAGATATAGTTATTGTAGCTATAATCACTTGTTCTGTCCGCATGGCCAAAACCGCTTGGAAAGGCTGCTGCACCAGCTAAGCCCTTGTACTCCATTGGACGGAATCTTGCACCATCATATGTTGCAGTGCCGTCTGGGAATGTTCCAGCGAGTGGGTGAATATAAAGGCTAGTGCCATTAAAAATTTGTGAAAGCAGCACGTTGCCAGGATGGTATCCAGTACCAGGGGTATGGTCATTGTCTGGTGTACCATCTAAAATATGGCTTGTGCTATAAAGTGGGTAATATGAATAGGTCCCTGCGCCTTTGGCCTTACCAGTCATCGTGGTATATGGATTAACCATTGCAGCAGTGTTTTGACCCTTAAGTACAGGACGAGGTCCTACATAAAAAGTAGCCATTTTAGTCTCCTTGGATAAGCTCTTAAGCTTATATAGTAATTATGAATATTGTTATCTTTAGTTATAATTCACGACTAAATCAGACAAAACAGGAGCAGTGCCATCTGGAAGCTGATTTAAGGTGACTTCTATCCAAACTGAGTTGGAAGACCCAGGATTATCCAGGGTATAGATTGACCCATCGTTGTAGATTACCCTATGACTAAATGCTTGAGATAATAAAGATGGGGAAACATTGTATATTTTAGGTGTTACACTAGTTATTGAGCTAATAGTTTGACCCTCTGGGGCGTCAAATTTAAATATTATTCTACCAGTTGGCAGAAATTTGTCATATCTAATATCGAGATCGCTTAAACCATAAGTGTATATGTATTTATTGTTCTCAATAAGGTAATTTTTTTGTCTCATCGCTATTCTAATAGCAGTGATTTCTGATTCCGGGAAGTAGAAAGCTATTGGTCCAGAGTTTAAAATATAATCAGATCCAAGAGTTGTCCAAGAACCTGGTGGAACCTTGCCAACTGCCTCTGTGTTTCCGTCATAGAGTCTATCTCTGTTAAGTGGATACCAAACATCGTCTTCTGACATCGTTGGATTCTGAAGTGTTGTGTACTGAATGGAAAGAATATCTACGCCAAACAAAGGAAATGGGTTTAACTTTAAAAAGTTTGTCTTTTTAGAGCCAGAATATTCTACTGGAATCTTTATGTATAAATACATTTGAGCACCATACGGTGACATTGTATTAGAGACTATACTACGCTTCCAGTACTTGTCTGATCTGTCTAGAATTGCATTGTATACATTTGTACTATCAACAATGGCACCTTGTGTATCAACTCCTGCAAGGTTATTTGAAACTCTTGTTTCAAAGAAGTCTGGAATTATTTGACCACTTATACCAGTAAAAAATTTTAGTTTAGAATGCGAAGATCCGTCTACTTTTGGTAGGGTAACGACGTTATAAACTGGATCGTATGACAGAACTTCATCGCCCTGAAGTCCAGATTCACCACTTGGTATTGCTATATTATCTATTTGCGAATAGCTGTGGATTGAAATTAGATCTTCAGCTGCCTCTAGAGCTTTTACTCTATCTTCCATATCTTTAATGTATTGATTAATAAAGATATGATCTTTTAAAACTCTTTGAAAAGCTTCTGTAAGCTTTTGATCTGTTACGTTATATTTATTATATAAATAAACTAAATCTTTGTAATTCTCTTCTATTCTTGCATTGTGATCAGAGCTATCTACGGGGCCGTTATACTGCCTAGTTCTTTTTTGAGTGTATATAAATTCAGACATTTTATCCGTTTAGCCTTCTTTTTTCTAGCATTTTAATTTTTTTAGATAGTCTATTCATTTTTGAAGCGACCGTATCAAGAGTGTCTATTTGCACGTAATCTGGAGTAGCGGCATTGCTATAGTAGTCAAATTGAATGTCACTAAATATATAGTACTTTCCGTCATTATAATCTTCATGTATCTGAGTTTTTTCTGGATCATATTGACCCACAAAGATTCTTTGCTCATCATATATCCTATTGTCTATATCTTGTATAGAATCTTCAAGTCTATGCATATCGATTAATATTTTATTCGTTTCTAGATTTTCCATCGCAGAATCTCTAGGACCCCTGAACACACTTCTGTACCTTTGGTACAGAGGCTGTATTATTCTTTTTATTTCGGTGTAAGTTCTTGCCATTTTAAATCCTAATTACTATTTTTAAATTTAATTCTATAAGAACCCAAAGATGGAGTACCAAACGGACTAGAAAACCTAGAAAAATCTGCTCTAAAACGTATGGCATTCACAGGATTATTGGAGTTCTTTTGGAATACAATTCTTGAATTATCGTTAACTTTTGATCTACAAAGTATCTCATTATTTCCAAGATAATTATCTATGGTAAACACCGTATCATTTTCTGTTCTATTAATTCTAAAATCAAATGGATCTACATATGAATAATACTTAACAAAAGGAACTCCGTATGTAGAAATCGAAACTCCACTCATCAAGGAAATGGATCCAGAAGATGTACCTGATGCGTCAAAAGTTACAACTATATTATTAATGCCTTTTTTAAATGACCAAGAAACTTCTTTAGAAGAAACTCCAGCTGGCATGTCAGCCAGCAGTGTTCCGTTAAGATAAACAGCCATGTCCCATGCAACGGATGTGTCTGATTTAGAAACTGTATTCACAGCCTCTGTATCTTCTTCCACTAAAAGAGAAGTCTGCAAAAATCCGCTTATACCATTTAAGTTTAAAGCTATGGGGATAGATGGTATATTTGTTATTTGTATATTTCCAGGTTCAAAAACCTGAACATTTTCTAATGTTTTATTAATAATAGAAGACCATCTATTGGTGTCTAAATATAAACCATTTAAATATGATGTATATTTAAAACTAAAACAGTTTACAGAGTCTAATAAATAAGAATTATAAGGAGAATCTTGTTCATTAAGCTTGGCAACTCTACGAACAGAAATACCATTATATATAGAAGTAGAAGGATTTTTAACAGATAGATTATTGTCTGTCGATTCATCATAAAGCTTTAAGTCATTTATTGATGGGTTTGACTTTATATTTTTAAATACTTTATTTGATCTAGAAAAAGAAATAATTTGATCAAAAGCTGCTGAGTTTTCCGTTGAAGAAGAAATTGGTATCCAATTAAAATCTGATATTCCACTTGCCCCCTGAACATCTTCAGCAACAAAGAAGTTAATATTTCCTACATTTTGATTTTCATTTGCTGCCTCAATGCTTACGGCATCAATTATTTTATTTGCATCTCCTGCAGGTATTGATATTGGAGAACTAATCAACGTAGCATTGGCGTCATAGTATTGGCCACTAACTATAAGATCTCTTATACAAAAAGTATATTTATACTTATTTTTAGTATCTCGTTGATCAATATAATCTGGCTCATATTTAATTAGGGTAATTCTTAAGCTACCAGATAGCTGTGGATCAAAGTCAAATGAAAATCTATCATAATCTGAATTAGATTGTTTTCTTCTAAATTGTGAAGAATTTAAATTTTGTTGATTAATTAATTCTACTACAGTGGTAACGGCAGAACCAGTTGAGAGTTTGCCGTCAACTTTAGAAATAACAAATGGAGCGTCTAATGGTATGTTCATTATCAATGCACATGGGCCAATGATATCTGAGCTAAATTCAACTTTTGACATAGTATTATTTAGTCCATCAAACATATTGTTTACATCTGGCATTTGTCTATCCGTAACAGCAACGTTACCATTAAACATTATTCTATATTGAACATTAGAATAATTGATCTTTCCTGGGGCATTAAAATCTAGTACATTAGACTTAAATTTAGGAAGAGTTGCCTTCTTATTCTCTGTATCAACAAATGCATTTGTTAATGATAAATCTATATTATTTAAATTTGCAAAAGATTCACTAAACGAATAAAAAAATCCATCTGTGTTTGATATGGAAAATAAAATTGAATCTATCTTCTTTTCTAGATTAATTCTTTTTTCTTTTAAGAAGTCTATTTTTTTATTTAAGTAACTTACTGAATCCATCAGTTTTTCCGTGTTATCATCTATGGAATCATACAAAACGTCAAGATTGAGTATATATCTTGCCATAAAATTATTCATTATTTCTGGACTAGTAATAGGAGTATTTCTCAATAGACTAGGGTCTACTCTTAATGGAACACCAATCCTGTTGGTAGAAAAATAATTATCAAACTCTTTTTTTATTTCGTCATCGTTTGGTTGTCTTAAGGCGGTATCTGATTCATTAAGGCCTGTTGAATAAAATGATCTATAAAGATTCTCTAAAAATTTTCTTTTTTGTATTTCTGAAATACTCATACTTGCTTTACCTTTACGCCGACTTTATAAGAATACAATATTGGAGTTACATTTTTTGAAGATGGTTTTTTTATGTCAATTTTTAGGATAAAATTTTTGACAGAAGCTGGAATTTTTGGTGGAAATAAATAGCTTACACCTGGTAATCTAAATCTTTCTTCTATATTTTGATTTATAGCTAATACTTCTGGAGTATTTCTAAAAGGACTTTCGATTGATGAAATTTGAACCCAATTAACTCCATCATCAAAAGAAACACTATATTGAATATAGTCATTTACATCTGCGCTAATTGGGCCAGAAAAAGAAGACTCTGAAGAAAGTGTTAGATATTCTATCTCGGAAGGAGTATCATATCTTCTTGACACAATTTGACCAGCGTCTGCATATGTTTCCAGTCCTATGGCAATATCTCTTAATCCTATAGATTTTCTTTGAGCATCTAAAATTTCGTATTGTCTAATTAAGTTAACTTTATAACTTCTTTTTTCAATACTTGTGTCCTTACTGTTTGTTTCTACTCTTTTTACTGTTCCACTTATTAAACCAAACTTTGCATACTTGTCCGCGGAAGTTCCATCATTATTAAATGTATTAAACCAAGTCACTATTGTATCCAGTATTGAAGCTAAATCATTAGAGGTGGAAGAAGTAATGTATGGTGATGATTGATCTGTTGAATCGCTTATAACATTTGCATCAGACATATAAGTATTTTTGTTTTGATCATTAATCGAATTATAGTTGGTAAGGCGTAATATTTCTTGGCTAAAATTTGTAAAAAATCTATTTGTTATTCTATAAGTTCCTCCATCTATACCAATACCTTGGACACAGTATCCTTTTGATTTTGGTATAGATCTTTGTAGGCTTACGTCAATTGAATTAGTGTTGTTAACTTCAGCTTTTAATATGTTTGGAGTATTTACATTTGGAATCAAAACTTTAGTATCATAAATCTTTGATGACCACGGTATTTCTGGGAACGAAAGATCTTGAACAATAATTGGTCGTTCTGGATCAAATCTATTTTGACCATAGTATGGATTGCCAGCTCTTGTTGTGGAGTCTGGTTTATAGTAAAGGTGCTTAATCTTTACATCTGTAGCTTCTGATTGCTCAAATATAATCTTTATTTTTTTAACATTTCTTTCTTGAAATCTTACTTTAGCTTCTCTGTAGTAAAAGTACTTTGCTTTCTCTAGAGAAGATGGGATAAAGCTTGAGCTAATCCATATTGGATTAGATATAATATTTTCAACTACATCTTTTTCATCGGTAACTTCTATTTTTGTCACCATAACATCTTTTGTTAACGAATTTCCACTACCAAAATAAGGAAGTATGTTGACGAAGTTTGCAGGTTGAGCATATTCAGCTTCCATTAAAAGCGCTAAGACAAGTTTTGGACTACTAAAAGAAGACCAGTCTTGATATTTTACGCCATTTTCAGTGCCAGCTGAGCTGCTATATTGAAACTCAAAATTTTTTGCATCGCTTGGTTTATTTTTAACATTAATCTGTTCGTACTCAAAAAATGTTGTTGGATTATTGTCCCTGATATTTTCTTTATTTCTAGAAGTTGGAGTATCCTTAAAGAAGTATCTGTAGTCTGAATCAGTTTCGCTTAGTCTATAAGCTTCATGATTATTTCCCGCAAAACCGTTAGACCCTGGTTCTATGAATACATATTTAGTATTCCAGTTTTTTATCTGATTAATAGAAAGAGTCATTTGTCCACTTTCAATAACTGGAATCATAGTAGAATCTTTTATTTTTGAAAAGTCTATATAATCAGAACTATCAAATGAATTTCCAAAATAATAAAGATCGCTTGATGGTCCACTTGAATACATTTGCAAAACTTTTACTTTACTTTTAATTCTGTTAATAAATTTATTCTCTTGTTCAATTTCTGAACTAAAAAGATTAAAAGAGTTTACAAGTCCAGCAGAAATATAATCTAATTGTTTGGATATTGTATTTATATCAATTGAGTAATTTGCTGTAAAAGTGTTAAACTTTTCAGATATTGGTGGTTCACCTTTAATGTATGGAACAAAATCTGTTAGTGGTCCAGAAACTCTTTCATTTAAAAACGATATAAGATTTTGGTATTCTTCAAGAAGTTTTTTATTTGTTGGAAATTTATTTTCTCTATAATCAATAATAAATTTTGAAACTTTTGAAATTATCTGATCATAAACAACTGTATTTGTAGATAGCTGAGTCATTTTAGCCTAACCTCAAAAGTTTTTCGGAGAATGGATCAAGATTTTTAACCTTGCACTTAAGAATTACATTGTCAACAGATATGCCATTATAGATACCTGGAATATTATTTCTAACAATTAATCTAAACCTTAAAGAAGAAGGAATATAACTATACGTAACTGTCAATTGATTAGAAATTGGTTTATTAAATATTAACTCTTTACCATTTTGAAAGAATAAATACTGATCCGTATCGTAAAATAATCCTTTTTCAAAGCTATTCTTCGTGTAGTTTGTTAGATTTACTGCAGTCATGCCATTGTCAAGAACTACTACTACTGGAGAATAACCAACGTTTTCTGTAGTGTTAATAGTACCATATAAATCATTATATACAGCTGTTGCAAACCTATCCTCTATAAACGGAACATAAGACAGGGTAACTTTATTTCCGGAGCTAGTTCCGAGAAACTTTTCTCCCGGAGTACCGCTAGCTGTATAAACCCTGACAGCAAAACTAGAATTAGATAATGAATCTATATCTACTACATTTTGTTTATAATTAATTAAATCCACTTCATATTCTACTACATAAATAGCATTTGTGTCTATATTTAAATTATACTTTATATAATTTCCAATATTAGAATAAGACCATAGATTTGGATTTTCTAAAAATCCATTTTTATAAACTTTTATTGATGATTCGTTAGGCATAAACCTTAGCTGCGCAAGATTTAGCTTATCAAAAAACAATACTTCAGAATCTATTTTTCCATCTACCTCAGACATTAAAGGTGTCCAGGAAATTTCTGAATCAATTACATCTTTCCATGACATAGAAAGTTCATAAGAACCAGCTTCTGATAAATCATAATTAGTAAAAGAAAGATCTCTTCTTTCTTTAACTATATTTACAATGCCCTTTACTCCAAGAGGAGCTCCATCCATTTCTATTTTTTTTGAAATAAAACAAGCTTTGTTTTGATTTTGAGCATTATTTATACCAAAAGAAATTGCATTTAAAGAAAAACTATATTCATACGAATTAGAAATTTCTTTACTTTCAAGATATTTTGTAGCGTCGTCTAAAGTTAAACCAGGAGCAAGTGGATCTTGTTTTTGGAAATCAAGAGAATATGATTCTTGATCATTTTTAACTGGTATAAAACCATCTGTTCTAGAAGTTGAAATTAAATTATCGTTTGCGCTGTTCCTTGTAGAACGATATATTTTAGTGTTAAAAAGATTACTTCTAGAATCTACAACATGTTGGACTATGCTATGAACTATATTTTCTATAGCACTTGAGTTTTTTTCCTCTGTGAGGTCAGAAATCTTAGCGTTTATCTCTTCGTCTGAATATCCATACATTTTTTCTATAAAACCAAAATCTGAGTACTCTTGAGAAACTGGATATTGATTCGAATAATAATCTGAATAAAATTCTGTATTTTTTTTAGAAACATTTCCATTGTATGAACCTTTAAAATAAAAATAAACTATATCTTGTAAAGTTTGAGATTTATTATTTCTATTTTTTTTCTTGCTATTTACAATATCTCTTAATATTTTAGAATTTACCTCTTGTCTTATAGGCGTATTTTCGCTTCTTACATATTTAGATTGATTAAAGATAAATATAACTTTCTTTACTCTTGACTTTTCAAAGACAACGTCAACAGATTTATTTAACAAAAGTGGTGAATGCAAGACGGGGAAATCTATGTATTCATCTTGAATTGATGTAGAAGCTATAGACATTACGGGATTTGTTTTAACTAGAACTACCTGAAGTAACTGCAAACCGTTTCCGTCATTTGGAGTTATTCTAATAAAGTCCATCTCAACAGGCATACGGAAAGACACTTCGTTTACAGACTGTGCCCCTTTAATATAAGATGTGTCGTATGTTACATACTTTGAAAGTTCTGGCATTGAAGACGTGAGTAAGAATGGAGACTTTATAGTTACAGACCAGTTGTCTTTTCTGCTCTCATTAAACAATTTGTCAAAATTAGTATTTGTTGTTGTATACTCAGAAAAATTACTAGTTTCTTTTATTTCAAAAATATTTTCAATTGGATTAATGAATGCGGCACCGGTAGATACTGACATTTTGCTAAGCGCTGTATCTATCTTATAGTTGCCATTCTCAGAAAAGTTTATACCATCTCTGTCAAATAAGTTTATTGTTGAGCTTTCGTTAACAAAAGAATTTATATCATTGTCAAAATTTTCAATATAGTTAAAATTAAAAAGATCATCTTCGCCAACTATAAATTGATAGTTATCTATAAAGTTCTCTAAGAACAATATATCTTTTTCTAGTTTATTTATTTCAGAAGAAAATATTGAAACCATAGAATTTAATACATTTGATATGGAAGATGCGGCGGAAAAAAACTGACCCACTCTTAATCCAGAATCTCTAAAAAATTCTAAAACAGATTCAACATTCATGGGCGAATAGCTAAGTGCCAAAGCCGGAGTATAATTAACAGAATTGTCAAAGTTCTTTAAGTTTTCAACAAGAACAGAGATTTGGGTTTTATCACCCTTTATGCTTTGTAAGAGAGATCCTACAGTTCTTCTACTCTGCGAAGAAAAGGTCTCTAAAACCTCAGGAAGTTGTCGTAACACTACTGCCCCAATCCTTTCCTTCCATGTCTTGTAGTTCAAAAACTACACCAGCTGTAATATTGTTTCTAACAATTGTATATACTTCATCTGGATTTGTAAAGTTTTTCTTAACAAGTTTTGGAATTTTAACTATAACATAACCACCCTTTGGATATGCCTCACCCATTGCTGGGTATACGTCCCAATATGAAATAGATTCTTCAATGTCATTAAGAACTTTATTGGTATCAAAACCGGCAGAAATTCCTCCGCCCCTTCTTCTCAGATCTCTAAAAGAAAAGTTTTCATCGGAGAATGTATCTATCACATAAACAATTCCTATTAAAAGAGCAAACGGATCATATTCAGAAATGTCATATTTATTAAATATGTTGTTATTATATGTAAAATTTATTACTGGATCAGGAATATATTCTTCTACAACTACATCTTGAGTAACAGATGGATATATTGCGTCTATTGGGGTTGATTTTGACTTATATATTTCTGTTGGCTTAAGATAAATATACAGTGGCTTGTTTACTTTAACTATATCTTTATTCAAAAATGGGTTTAATGGTATTGGCGATCCAGCAGAGTTTCTAACCATTACATCAGAAGAAACTGTAGTGTAACTTACTTTTGTAAGTCTTTCGTCTGAAGAAATAATTGAAGAATTAAATTCAATTAAACCAGTCTTACAGTTTACGTTTTTAAAATCATTATATGAAACTTGTTGCCAAGGTGCAGAAATAGATGATCTTGTGTAAACTTTTACAACTGGTCTAAAGTCTGATGCAAATCTTGTTAAGTCTTCTGACTTTTCGTGGACTATGTGTATTGGAGCATTTCTTACTGTAATTGAATGTGCGTTATTGTAAACCGGACTTTCATCAATAATGTCATAATGTCCTCTACCAAAAATCTTAGACCAACCAACTGATACTATGTTCGACGTATCGTATTTTGCTCTCAGCGTTTGTCTACTGTATATTCCAAGCCAGTCTTTTGGTCTTTGCATATCTATTTCAATTGACTTAACAAAAGATCCAGAACTTACAGCAAGTGGCCACGGTTCCGTTTTTGCAAGCTTTGACGGAGTCTTCATTAATTGAATTTTATTCTTTGGAATAGATGAAACTTTAAATACTGGATGAGCTGACTTACTTGGAACTTGCACTGGAGTATACAAATCTCCATTAGCGGATCCTGTGTACTCTCTTTGAGTAGACAAATCGCCATCATAGTCGTATGCATACAGGCCTATGTATAGATTTTGTGCCCCAAATTCTTGATACCTATTATATGTTATGTTCTTACCGATGAATTCTTTATTTCCAATATCATAAAAACCATATTGAAGACCCTGTTGATCAGGTAGGGTATTAATTAATTGAATATTTGAGTAGTACGCATCGAGATCAGAGTCTGCAGAAACAATTCCTGAAGAAAGATTAATCGTATATGGTGTTCCATCATCTTTACAAAGTAGTGTTACACCGTCATAATAGTTAAAGGAATTGCGAGATGGCCTTACTGTTGCGTCCTCCACGCCCCTAACATTATATCCACTTATGCTTTGTGTTTTAACTACAGTTGTAGATGGATCATAAGAAGATAGATTACTCTTTAATGTTATTGTGTTTCCAGTAGTAGTTAAATCTATATTAGAAGAAGAGTAGGAGATAGCTGTACCAGATTGAACAACGGAAGATATGGTTGCCGTTTGTAGTGTTACTGTTCCGTCTAAAATAACCGAAAGATTTACTTTCTCTGCTCTATTTGCATTAGGCTTATATTCGGTTTGATTTAAACTAACTGATAAACTAGAGTATGGTAAAAGTTCTGTACTAAAATCATTTCCATCTATTTTATAAAGAGAAATAGAATTAAGAGTTGCATTTGTGAGCAGCGCTGCATCAACAATTTTGCTTTGTTCTGTAAACGATATCGAATTTACTGGAATAGAAATAGATACAGTTCCCGTTACTTGTCTTGATTCGAAATAATCTGTGGGTGGAATAGTTCTATAAACTGGATCTATTGCTGGAGTGCCAACTATTGTTTTCTTAACCCTATATTTACACTGTATACCACCTATTGCTATACCCTCTGCCGTTGAACCAAAAGCTCCACCGAGCCTAGATCCTTGCAAAAGAATAGAAACATACTTACCCTTAGCTTGTTGTCCATTTGGAATATTAATTTCAGTAGAATTTTTTGTATATGGAGCAACTGTTCCTGCGTTTTGGTTTCTGGTAAATCTATAGCCATCAGAAACAATATAGTCTATAACCTTAAATCCATCATAGGAAGGAGAACCAACTTGAGTACCAAATTCTCCTCCGGAAATTATCAAAGAATCAATTGAATAAATTTCTTCGTTATTTGGCAATTGAAAGCCAACCCATAATCTAATTGCATCTGGGTCATGATCTTTAGATGTGCCGCTAAAATTTATTAATCTAAATCCTTCTTTGGCCTGAAGAGCAAGCTTTGCACTTTTTGATACTCTTGCTCCATTTAGATATCTATCTATATTTTTATCTTTATAGGTATTAGCATTGACTTTTTTAACATAGTCGTCAAAAGTATCCTGACCCATATTAGCCCAAACTCTTGCCAACCACATTTTTGTTTGGGAGTCTACAATTCCGTCTTCTCTAAGTCCTCTATCTTTTTGAAAAGCTTTTACTTTTGACGAAGTGCCAGATCCAAAAACTCCATCTATTGTAGTTTTAAACTCATTACCAGCCGCATTTAAAGTTAATTGTATATATCTAATATAGGTAGGGTTGCCTTTGCCCTGAAAATATTCGTCCCAAGTATTACCTTTATCTATGTCATATGTATAGTTAAAGGCATTATAAAAACTTGATATATCGCCAAGCTTTTTGTCAATCAAAGAATAATCTCCAGTTTGAGATGTTTCAAAAATCTCAGGGGTATAAAACAAAGTATCTCCGGCTTGAATTGTTCCAGATGTTGCAGGAACGCCTGGGGTTACCAGTTCGGTGCCACCACCTCTTGAGAATGTATGATTTTGATTGAATTTTGCTGTAGCAGTTATATTTAAAGTTCCATCAAAGTTTACTGGGGTATCAGAACCAGACGTTAGTGAATGTGTTGCTTGAAGATTTACAGAATAGCTTCTTACCGGAACGCTTGGTGCAATCTTAAGTTGATTTTTTCTTGAAGGAATTAACTTATCTTTTATAACATAGGGACCAAATTTTGCAGGTATGCTAAATCTGGGCGATTTTTTGTTAGTAAATGTTTCGCATGCTACGTTTTTATCTGTTATTTTTACAAGATTATACGATGAAGAAACTTCTTTTTTTTCAGTACTTTCTACTGTAGATGTATTTGTCCATGAAACATTTGGATTAGTGTATTCAATGTATAACGTAATATTATTGTTATTTTGATCTAGGAATACATTTGAAAGATTTGATATAGTAGAAGATATTTCTTGTCTATACAAATCTTTTGGTGAAGAGATTGTATTTCTTATATACTTTCTTTCGCCAGAAACAATACCGTTTTTATAATATGAAATTAACTCATCTTCAAACAAAGCGTCAGTGTCTATGACCCAGTCACTGTACCATTGACCACTGTAATAGTGAACGCTAGACCTTAAGTCAAACTTAAATCTTGTAGACTCTACCTTGTCGTTAATTCCGACTGCAACACAGTTATACAAAAACTTATATGGACCCTCAACAAAGTTTGAAAAAGTAGATCCAGAAGAAATTGGAATAGATGTTTCTCCATTATTTGGTGTAGCTATAGAAACACTTGATGAATAGATATCGTTACAATATTTTAAGAATCCAGTAGTTGATGCGACTATATTACTTCCTACTAGTCTGTCAGTTGGTCTCGTTGTTCTTAATAAGACTACAAATTTTTGAGAACCTCTTTCTAGAACTGATTCTAAACCACCGTTTGAAAAATAACGATATTTTTTATAATCATTACTGACGTCTTTTGCATAGCCGTAAATGCCACAATCTGTAGCAAATTCTGATGTTGTTATTGAAAAAGCATTGTTCTTAGTGGAATTTAAAAGTAGACTTGCTGAATTATATGTGCTTGGGGCAGTTGCTGGGGTTGCTACATCTGCACCCTGTACCGTTAGAGCTGAATTAAGCTTGAGTAAGGCATTATTGCTAGCATTAATAGTGTCTACTATAAAGGTTCCAGAATTATTTAAAAATAAATTAATTTTTCCTGCGTGAGGTTGATCTAAATCCCAGTGCAAAGAACATGACAAAACATCATATTTTTTAATCTCTTCATCGGTTACTGTATGTATGTCTACTAGCCAGTAATCTGCTGAGTTCTTATTGGTTATTGTTGTATTAGGATTTTCAAAAGTAAAATTAGCTAAATTAAAAACTGAATTTTGTAGATTTAAAAAAACGTATGGATTAATATTATTAAGATTTCTACCTACCTTGCTAGAATACAAAACTCCGACTTTAACTGTTTTTGTTTGAATATTTTGCGTGGTAAATTCTCTACCATAATTAATATCAGAAAAATCAACTGAGTTCTGGACCTTTGCAACAATTCTCCAGTTAAAAACTTCAAATATTCTATTGTCGTCAATTGCTTTTTTGTTGACATAAACAACATTATCTTCTGATCCAATAGCTTTATTTTTAGAAGATTTTGTTTTTGTATTTCTTTTTATAGAATAAGTTTTATCAAATAGATTTGATGGGTCAATAACTTCTGCTTCTTCTTGTACTTTTTTAAAAAGTGGCAGTGGATTTATTGATTCAGAGTATCTTAATATTTGCTTAGACCATGATCCATCTTGATTTACTTCTACTTTGTCGTATATAAGAGATAAATTTTTTGGATAGGCATCTTCTATGAAGACTATAACTTTGTGTGGTATATCATTTTGTGTAGAATTTTCTTCGGTAATAAATGACTCAAAAGAAATTCTATATTTTAATCTACCAGTTTGTAAATCTGAATATAAATTACCATTTTCATCAACAACTTTAATATTGTTTGGTATAAATCTATCTTCTACAAAATAATTAAGACCACTTGATATGTGCATACCAGTTCTTAATAAGGTAAAATGATTACTTACATAGTAATTCATTGCATAAGGTTTATTTTTTAAACCTTCTTTTTCGTAGCTTTGCATAACTACTTCTTCATTTAAAAAGATATCACTTACAAGGATGTCATCAGAAGATACATATGGATTTCCATTTTCATCCTCAAGCATGCCCAGTTCATTTGCAAACATTAACTTATTAAAAGAAGTAGTTTCATTAACGTTTTCCGATATTGTTGACGAAAGATCAACAAATGCAAGATTATTTTCTGGATTAATTTCTTTTGAGGAAAACCATCCGCAGATTTACGGCATCACGGGGTATAAAATCTCCAGTTTTTACAGCTGGTTCTTTCAGAGATTCTGTCTTGTCAACAAAATTCTTCATTTATTCTTCCTCATAATCTTTCATTAAGTTCTCATAGCTACTTACGTGCATTGGAGTGGATCCAAGTAGGCCCATCATATATTGATCATATCTATTAATTGGATACCATTTTGGAGGTAGCCAATCCGGGGTTGCCGTATAAGGGGTGGCATAATTTCCGTCAAAGTACTGTACTGTAAAAGATGGGGTAGAGTACATATCTGTTCTATTTATGTATAGTAAATTAGGATCATAAAATACCGAATCTCCAAAAGCATAATTTAAATTGTTATACTTTTCGCTCCAAAATGCGATGTCACCGGCTATATTTACGGGATTTATATTTACTGTTGCAGCGCCTTCTGTCTCTACAGACACAAACCAAAGTCCAGGATTACTTTTTTCTTGAGCTGTAAATGGTCCTATTTCAAAGTTTCCATATTCATCGGTTCTGACATATGATGAATATGGAGTGGCATCAAAGATATCTTGAAGAGTTCTTCCTTTTCTCCAGTAAATAACTTTATTTGACTGAGCAGATGAGTCTTTTCTAAGGAAGCCTGTAATATAGTTATTAGATACGCCATCTGCTTGAATGACATTATTTTCAGCAATTGCTTTTAATAGGTATCCATTGTCATACTGGCTGAATATGTCAAAGCTAAGTGTCTTTAAAAAGCCTTGAGTCTCAGAGTTTTCGTGGGCATTTACAGAACCGTTAGTTACTCCCAAGACAGATAATGTTCCAGAAACACTATCTGCTGGCACTGAACCAGAGTAGTAAATTCTTGCACTAACAAAACCATTTATATCTGTATGGTAATAACTTTCTTCTGATGCAACATTGCTACCACTGATAGTAAATGTTTGGTATGGTTTTGAGTTTCCATTTTGGTCAAGAGACTTTATAGTTATTACCATGAAGTCGTCAAAGCTATCCATTATATAAGCTGGATTTAATTTTACTTCTGCGTCTTCAAAAGGATAATCAGTATGACTTAAGTATACAAAACCCTCTTGATCCCAAAGTTCCATTGGATTAACATTTAAAGATATTGGTGTTGCGTGAGAGACCACAGAGTTTTCATAGGTTATGCTGTAAGAGTAGAAAGATGATGGTGTTGAATCAAATCTGATCTCAGTAACATACTTATCATTATTGCTATCATAATAGTCATTATCCACGGCATAGGAATCTCTAACCTTATAGGAAACGTAGTAATCTCTTCCATGAACAACCGGAGTTGCGGAGTTGAATACCTGTATCTCATTGGTTGATGTGCTGCCATTCTCCATTAAGACATAGCCGGTTACTGAATCTGTAACTTCTACATCATATACGTCTTCATAGCCAAGGTATAGATTATTTGACTTATTAGCTTTTACTGTTTCCGTATTAGTTAAATAAACATATGTTGGAGAAGCAGGGTCATAGAAGGCAACCTCTCTTAAGGTAAGGGGAGTTGCAGAGTTTCGTTCTACGATAATTGGAGCACCTTGTCTTGCTGTGTAACTAAGGTTTACGTAGAAGCCAGGTGTAGCAAAGTTCTCGTTTATTGGAGATGAATAGATGTAATAATCTTCTCCACCTTGGTGATACCAGCCAACGTTTAAGTAAGAACTATATACTCCTTCAAATTCAGCTACAACATCTACAGTTGAAAGTGCACCTTCTTCGTATTCTAGAATAGAAGAGTTTATAAATGTAGCTTCTTCTTCTGCTAGAGTAACAAACTGTTGAGAAGGAGTTAAAATTACGCCATCGGTATTATTAACTACCTCAATTTTTTCAACCCAATCTGTCAGATAATCTAAACCAAATGTATCATAAGTAAGATCATATGAACCCACAAAATTTGAATTCATACTGAAGTTTTCATCTGAATTTTCTTCAGAGCTTCTAATGATTCCTCGTTTATTTATTGAACCACTAATCATCGGGGTTGACTCAGCGGTAAATGATTCCCAAGAGTCTTTTTTAAATGGATATATTGGAGTAGAAGAGTTGTTTGTTTTTATATTAATAACACTTGGAGTTGAACCATAGGGATACTTTAACTCTTTAAAGTAATAATTATAAGTTGCTCCATCATTATTTATGTAACCAGCATGATCTGCAGGAGTTGCAAAGTTTGGATTTATATACTGAGCGATAATATTTGGCGAAGCTGGAACAAGCTTTAATGCATCAAAATCTGCAGAAAGGCCACCATAGCCTTCGTATGCTGGGTCTATGTATATATTTTCAATCTTTTCATAACCAGATGGTTTAACATTATCAATATGAACATATATTGGAGTTGAACCTGGTGGAAATATCAATGTATCGTGAATAAAATCTTTATCAATGGCAACATCTTTCATGTAAGATATTTCATTCGTATAGTTAAGGATAAAGAATCCGTTTAACTTTGGAGTGGTTTGAAATGTGCCTCTTTTTGCAGTGTACTTATTGGAAGAAACTTTAACATTAGCACCGCCGTTAGTAAAATACGCGTTTAGCAAAGTTATTGGGCTGCCAACTGCAGAAGAGTATGGAGTAGCTCCAGTGAAAGAAATATTAAAGCTATCAGAACCTGAAGTTGGTGTTGCCGATGCTTTATTCGCATAGAAGAAATTAGCTCTTGAATTTGCGGGAGTTACAGAAGTATCAGAATATACTGCGTTAGTACTAAGATCTTTAAATACATAATTAGGATATGCATATCCGTCTTGGTCAAAGATTGGAACAACTTGATATTCTGGGCTAGCTGAATGACCTGGTCCATAAGAGTTTGTTGGATAATGACTTACGTCTACGTAAAAAGTTTTTGCCGTAGCGTAGGAGCCGTGCACTGGCATTTCTAGTAAATATCTAAAATTAACAGTTGCTGGACTATTATCATAATAACCTTGAGTGTATGTTCCGTAATATTCGTAATTAACAAAAACTGGAGCATAGTCATCAATTTTTCCAAGATATCTAGACCCAGAAGCTTTAAACTTAGCATTGAAATCTACTACTGATTCATGCGGTTCTTTTACAATTATGTTTGCATCTGATATGTCGCCAACTCCAGGCTGATAATAGCGACCAAGTGGCGTGGCATCATCATATACGGCAGGTATTCTTCCAACGCCTTGTTGGTCTTTTCCAGAGTAATCCCAATAACCTTCGCCCCATTTAACATAACCCCAGTTTAAAGGATGCTTTTCATTCAATGATCTTACAAAGTCTCTAAACTCTTTATTTGGTTTTCCGGAAAATTCAAAATAAGGAGTAGTTGATTCTATGTCGGAAATTTCAAATATTTCCGGTGTTGCACCAAGGTAGTCTGAATCTGGAGTAGCACCGTATGCACTCCAGATATCCAATTCTCTTCTAAGTGTTCTCTTTATCGCATCTATAGATGGACCAGGAAGGTTCTTGTAGGTATCTAATATTCTCTTTTTAAAGTTTGCATTTTGTTCAAGATAAAGTCTACGAAGACCAACTCTAGCACCAAATTCGTCAAACCAATTCCACTTTAATATTGGTTCTTGCTCAAAAGAATTAGAGTCAACAGTAAATGATTTGAAAAGTTTTTTAGTAAATACCATTCTATCTGACGCTGCAAAATAGTAACAGTAGTCATTTTCAACAGATTCGTAAAAATCATTTAGCGTATCAACTCTTGATAAAGTTACAGAATCTCCTTTAATGGACAAATGTGACGCAGGAACGTCAGAAGTTGTGTACATCCAAGCAAGTTGATTTTCGTCTGCCGTTGTTATAAACCTATCAAGTTCAAACTGATTGACTTGTTTTTCAAAATTCTCTGGAAAATCTGCAACAAGAGAGTTGACAAAAGAGCCTGCTGTTGTTGATGGTATCTGCAAAGAAGGTGTTGCATCATCCATAGAGTCTTGGAACATTTTTGCCCAAGAAGGAAATCTACTTAATATTTTTTTTGCAGTTCTGCTAAGAACTGAAGGAACAGGGTTTGCAATCGCAACTTCTACAAGAAGCACGAATCCATAATTTTCTACATCTTGTGATCTTAATTCAGAAACTATATCTAAATCAAACTTAATATATCTTTTTGAGTTTGTTATAAACAAAGTTCCTACATTAGAAGATGTAGAAGACTTAAGCCATGGCCCAGAAGGAGAGTCCGCCTCGTAAACGGTTACGGTATATGTTGGGGAATCCTGAGTGTTTACATTTGTAAATGCTCCGCTTGTAACTAAGAATATCTGTTCTAGAAGAAGTGTCTACAAATCTAAATAGATCTAAATTAACTGAGGTTGGATCGAGAATATAAAAAGGTGAGGCATCTTCTATTAAGTTGAATATAAAATACTGCTCTGATATTTCATCGTAATTAAATATATTATATGTAATAACATTTGTGTCTTTGATTATCTCACCATAATTGGTTACAGATACCGGAGTGCTACCCTCTACTACAATTGTAGGAGTAGCATCTTCCAGAATTTCTGTTCCAACAAATGTTCTGTCACTTAATTCGTTTAAACCGTATCTTGATTTTGATACAGAATAGTTAGTGTACCACTTGTTGTTATATAGGTCGATAGAATCTGTAGTCCATGCATTTCCGGACTTAATAAAGTCAGAGCTTTTTAAAGCTATTATGAATTGCTTCATCTACAGATGCCTTCCTAGATTAGTCTAACCAGATAGAGTATTCTGAAGTAACACCATTTTCTGGATGAACGAACATCAAGTGCTGGCATGGTCTACTCATTGCAGAGAAATACTCTTGAGCATATGTATTGTTGCTTTCTGGTGATCCAGAAATTCTAAGAATACTACTACCTATGGTCATCTTTGCCTGTTGGTGGTAATGCCCCATGAATACATCATCAAAATGTTCAGGAATAGCTCCGTCTTTCCACCCCATTACCTTCTTATAGTAACCATAGGTAGCGCTTGGTGCAGGCATTTGATCACCATGTATGAGCATGGTGCTATAGTTTCCTATGGTGTCTACGGCATAGAAATTTCTTTCGCCTTTTCCATCTGGAATATTAAAGGTTATTCTAGGTTCATTTTTAAATATTAATTCAACAATCTTATACAAAAGGCGATCCATGTTAGTTTCTGGATCGTGCTGCTTTCTAGCTCTTCCGCCTACAGCTCCATGGTTTCCTATTACGCCAGTAACGTGAACATGTTTAAAGTTTTCTAGGGCAGTTCTTAAAAAATTACCCAAGATTTCTGGACCGTTAATTCCAACCTGCCTATAGAGGCCAGAGTCAATCAAATGGCTTTGGCCAGGAAAGATTTCTTCACCTTCAACAATATCGCCCAAAAGCCAAACATGAAGATTATCTACATTATGATGAGTTCTTTGTATGTTTGTAATTTCTATTAGCTTTTCAGCGTACTGGTCCATTCTTTGCGCCAGTACATCGGAATTATAAGTTGGTGTGATTTTACCTAGCTGCCAGTCTCCAAGCACGGCTACGGCCGTCTCAGGGGCACCACGCTTACTTCCAGTAATAGACTTAACTTGAACTGGTGGTAATTCAAAATTGCTAAATGCGTCGTAGGCAGCCTCGTAGACTGCTAAGATTGCTTCTTCTTTTACATTTTTGTTTTTTTCAGCTAACTTAGCTAATCTTCTGTTTTCTGATCTAATAAAATCAAATTTATTATCAAAAGTATCAGCTTCCTCATCTTCGTCGACAGAAACTCTTGTTTCGTATCTTAAATCGCTTTTATTCAACTCGGAAAAGCCAACATATTTGTCAGCTTCAGAGTCAGAAACTTCATTAATATCTACATTTTGTTTAAGAACTTCTCCAACAAAATCTGATTCACCCTCTATCGCCAATTTGGCCTGCGTCATATTGGGAGCTTTGACGATATGCTTACTCGTCAAGAGGAAATATTTTTCACTCATTTATAAAACCAACCTTTTAGTAGTTAGACAAACCAATTATAACAGAGTTTATAGAGATATCGCCAGCAACTATGTAATCTCTTTCAGTTTGTGCTCTAAAATCTTTTCTGTTAATTGGCGTACCCTGTGCGCTAATGTTGGTTAAACTAATACTCCTGATTAAATCGGATGATATTCTAATTTGTCTTTCTATTTCTTGAACAGACATTGTATCTCCAACTGTAAGTGAATTTAAATATCTCTTTACAAAAACTGAAGCTTGATTCTGTATGCCATTTCTAAGATTTTGTGCTGTTCCGTAAGGAAGAGTAATTGTAGCCTCTACGCTTACTGGAAGGGCGTTAGCAATAGAAGTGTTTATTCTTATGCCCAAAGGTCTTATTTGTGATATTGCTGCGTTAACAAGAGTTGGAAGATTTCCAATTCTTCCTGGAACTTCTGGAATTATAATAATTTCACAAGAACCTATGCCGTAAGATGCTTCTCTAATTCTAATATCTCTAACCCCATTAACCGCAAGGGCTGAAAATCTTAAAGCCTCAACAGTACCCGTTGCACTAACTTTTACTGCTGACAGAATTCTTCTTCTGTAATTATCGTCTGATTCAGCGTTGACGACTGGGTAAATTTCTTTTGGGTTTGAACAAAACACAATAACTCCAGCTGGACCAATATAATTATGCCTGGTCAATGAACCTACTGAAGCAACGTGGTCATTTGACTGAAAGTTTGGAACGACTATTCCGTACGCTTTTGTTACTCCAGCTAGAATGACAACATCATTTACAACCTTATATGAATATTGGGTAGAGTTATAGGATCCGACATCATTATACACAAGAGTGCCTTTGGGAATTATGACATCAGAGACGTAAGGTTTGTCTAGAATAAATTCAATATTTGCCGTAGTTCTTTCATATACTAACTGCTCAGATAATGTTTTTCTTTTTACATTATACATTTCACCAATTAAATCAAGACCTCTGCCGGATGCAGTTGAAAGACTAGATTGACTAACAGCTTCTTTAAATGATTCATAAAGATAAAACACCTCTGTGCCAAAGGAGTCTGCAAAAGCTCTTGCAACAGATCCAGGAGATGTTGCTGTAATATTAGCATTTTGTTCTAGGGCGTTTAAGATTCTAACTATTATTTCTTCTTTTGTTTTTGTATTTATTGTTGGCATTTATGCTCCTAGATTTTGCTTAATACTTAAAGTAACAGGATTTGAAGATCCGGATTGAATATGGATATCAAATCTAATTGTGTCTGCACTGGTGGGGATTGCTTCTATTGAAATGTTTTTACCTTTAAAAATTCCTTCTCTTTCAAGAGCAGCTATAATTAATCTTCTTCCCGTATCACCGGTTGACTTAGTTTGAGGCATACCATATAGAATAGATAAATCTAGCCCAAGACTTGGGTAAGCGTAAAAATCGCCAGGCTCTGTCATTAACCTAATGTAAACCTGTTGGATATCGTTCTGCATGGAGTTATTAACTCTAGATATATCTTTATTACCATTTAATAGCAAATCGCCATCCATTGTTAAAAATAAATCAGACACCTTTATCCCTTATCGTTTTTTCTCTAGCTTGACTAAATGTAAAACCAGACTCAAGAAGCTTTCTCATATAGTCTACTTTTTCCTGAGAATTTGTATAACCATACTCTTTTAAAAGAGCGTAATCTTCATCTGATATTTTTCCTGAAATCACAGCTGCTGATCTACCTTCTGAATCAACTGGATTTTTAGAAAAACCATACTCACCACTAATAGTAACAACGTTGGTTTCTTTATCCAAAACCTCAAAATCGTCAAGCGCCTCTAGGTAATAATTGGCATAATTAAAGCCCGAGTTGATCTCTTTTTCGCTAGTCTTAACCAAAGATGGCTCATTGAATTCATCTCCAGAATAATTAAAACTCATATTATTCCATCGAAGCCCATAATCTTCTTTGGTAACAATTTTAACCACATCAGCAAATATAGAAATTGACCTAGTGGTTGGACTGATTATTATGCCAAGTTCTTCCCCGGCAAAAATCTCTACCTCACCCATATCATTAAGCCTTACGAAAGCGCTAGTATCCGGGTGAGTCAACCCAACTTCTCTTCTAGAGAACGTAGATCTTCTTCTTAGTTCTTCAGCTTCATTAAAGTTGTCTATATTTTTAGTTATATTATTTTCTAATATTTTTTTATTAACCATTTTAAATCATGTACCTTGGTATTCCAGTATTTGCTATAGAGCTGTTAATTAATCTTTCGTTAGCATAATCGTTGACAAAATTAACTATATAAGGAAATCTTTCGTTTTCATCACTAAAACCAACTATGCATCTATCCCCTGGTTCTGGAGCAACAGATTGAATTCCGATAAACGCTGGGGCATGGGACATCGCTAACGATATTTCCAATAGTATCAGAATAATGAGATTCCATAATTAAATTTAAAGTGTTATTAATTCTATCATATGATGCTACAGTGGCCATTCTAGTCTTCGCTTGCTGCATACGCGAAGATTGAATTTGGTCATTAATCTTTTGGTCAAACTTAGGGTATATCATTATTCACCAAAAACCTGTCCGTTAAGCCATTGTTGATACACGGCTTTCCCTGCTGGAATTTCCATATTGCCAATAAATGGTTCACAATGTTTTTTTAAGTCTTCTTCTGTTTTTCCAGGATTATTTTTTACATAAAATTCTACTGCTGTTTTAAACTTTAATTTAGTTATCCAACCATAAGCAGGTCCTCCGCTGTATTCACCCCAGGGTGTGTAATACCAGCCTCTTCTATTTAAACCTCTATTGTTAATATAGCCATCTATCTGCATTTTTAATATTGCTATTTGAGCAACGGCTGTCCACATTGTGGGATCTGAATATGGCTTTCCAGTTGTACCAAGTTCTGTCATTTTTACAAGAGCGGTTGTTTTATTTTTTATTTCCAATGTTTTATGATCTTTAAATAAAAGTTGATATCCTTTATATCTTTTCTTTATTAAACCGCCTCGCGTTGAGATAGGTACGTCTATCGTTTTATCCAAAAAAACTCCATTGTTAGTAAGGAAATTTGTCTGCCATAAACCAATTGAATAATCACCCGTTCCCAGGTTACCGTTAAAGGATCCAACTCCCCATCTAGACTCTCTTTCTGCAATCATCATAAATATTGCAGCGCTTTCTGGTCTAAATCCACCGTAATCAATCAAAGCTTTATATAAAGCATTTGTGTTAGAGACCTTTTCTTGACTATTGATAAAAGATATAAATAATTCAGGACTGGAGCCCGCATCACCGCCGGCAACACCCTCAAAGTCGCCACTACCCCCATCAGGAGAGCCAGTGTATTCATAGTAATCTTTATAAGTACCAGCTCTTTGAGGAGAAAAAGCTATATGAAAGTGGTCTCTATGGCCAGCATCTGGATGAAAATTTATCTTTCTTAAACTAGGATATTTTTTTTGTAAGATTGCATTTTTATTTGCGGCTTTATTATCTATTTCGAACATTCCGCTAACCATTCCATATTCATCTGCTAATCTATCATCAAATACAATTAAGTCTGGCAGGAAAGAATCTTCAATTGAGTTTAAAGTATCTAAAAGTAAAGTAAATGCTTTGCGATTTACGTCAATATTTTTATTCCACGTTGAATATAGTTCAGTATCGTTGGGGCCTATGGTTCCAATGTCGATACCCCTACCAGTGCTATGGTCGTTAAGAGTAGCTCCAGCTGTTATTTGTTTTCCACCAGCAACTAGATCAACTGGTGATCCATTTGAAGATCCCCTGGCTAAAGAAAAGTCTCCTCTAAGAGATATCTTTGAATCAAGAATTAATAAAAGTTCTATTAACGATGCACATGGTAGAACAGTTTGACCATTAAAACTAGCAAAGTTAAAATCTGCTGCACTTACGTAATCGGCCATATCTCTTGCTGCAGTTGCCTTAAGGCTAACATTTGTTTGTGGAAAATTGGCTTTATATGGAACATTCGCTGCAGAAACAATTCGTTTACTTGTTAGTTCTGTGATCTTATCGTCAAATATTTTTGCTTCTTCTGAAGAAAGACTTTGTTTAATTGTTACTGGTCGAACTTCAGATTGACCACCGTTTGTTGGGTCAAATGGAAAATCTGAACTATCCTGGTGATTTGAACCAGACGTACCAGAACCTTGGGTTATAGAGTTTTCTAATTCAGCCAAAAAGTTTCTAGTACCAAAAGAAAGAGATTGTTTTCCAAGTGAACTTTTAGACACAATTAGTTTAGCAGCTGCAGATCCTGTTAGTTTTGCATTTTCGTCTTGGCTATTGGGATCTTGTATCTCAAGGTTATTTGCATCAGGGCCACCAATTGATGTAAGTATTGAATTTATACTTGACTGAGCATTATTGTTTGACACCTGGAGAGCAAAGTTTGGAGATCTATATAGAGCATCTCCGTGACAGGACGCCTTGCAAATCTCTTTGAGTTAAGGTTCTATTTACGTCGCCGGAAACAGAATAACTAGTTTTTAAAGGCTGCCCAGATGGATAGAAAGCGTTAGAAGTTTTACTTGCTAAAGCTGAAGTATCTGACAGGTCATCGATATTATAATTAAAGTCTGGCATTTTTAATTATTCCTATTAACTGTAACTTGGCTTGGAATAGCAGCATTTTCGTAAGAATCTATTACGGATGGCTGCTCAATACGCATATTAGCTGTGTATACCTTAGCTAAATTGTTGACAACTAGTTCCCAGTTTAAAGATACTGGGGTTCCGTCATCATAGTACTCGTCCCATTCGACATTTGGCCATTCAGAGACTCTTTCATAAATATATTCCGTAAGCCTAAGGGTAATATAAGCATTGTATGTTTGTTTCATTGTTGCCGATACGCCTTGTATTGTTGAACTTGCGTACTGTGTAAAGTAATCAGTTTTATTAATATCTTTAGCTTTTGAAGTAAGATCGGAGTATCTATCAGAAAATACTCCTGGAGAAAAACTTGAAGCAAGCTGTGCCAATAGATCAGCGGAAGAGGCTTTCTTATATTTATCAAACAAAGAATTTGCTTCTCTTATTATTGTTTCTAATGCTTGAGTTGGTGTTTTATAAAAAATAACTCCCAAAACTCTTTCTCCATATACGTCTTTATCATAATACACTGGAACTGGTTCTCCATTTATTAGTCTTCTTTCTATCGATTTCGCTGAACCGGCTTCAAAATCATTTTCAGTAAAAGAAGCTGTTACATTTTCTGGAGAAACTCTAAGAACAAATATTTTATCCTTTAATGCATTTCTAGTAAACATCTTTGCTTTGCCACCTGGAGATGAAGAGTTCACAAACTCACCAGAATTTCTTGCGTATACTCTAACTTTTCCTGTTTTTGCAGCGCTGTTATCTGGGAGGCTCGTAGCAATTACAAATGTATTAGGCGTTGGTGTTGCTTCAATCTTTGCAGAACTGTTTAAAATATAGAATCCACCAGGATTATCTATTGCGATAACGCAAATCTCATCTACACCAAAATTATGGTTAGCCTCTGTTGTAATTGTTGCTTTTTTAGAATTAATTGAAACATTTGTAATATTTGCAGTTTTTCCGCTTGTGTGAATATCTGTTGAAATAACATTTATTTCTGGTGTGTTTATTCCATCAAATCTTATTTTAAACTTTTTACCAGATGTATCTAAAAGGTCAACAACATTTATAGTATCACCGTCTATAATTTCTTCAACCTTGCATATGACTTTAAAGAATCTATTTAATCCAGCTTTTTCTGGTCCTATTCCAGAATATTTTAAAACCTGAGTATTAACTAAAGCATTTTCGAAGTCAATATATCTTACTAAATCGTTAATTTCTTTTTCTTTCCATCCCAATTTAGAAAGTAAATCATTTGTCCTAATATAGGAATAACCTTCTGCGGTCTTAATCTTTGAAGACACGCCAAGAATTCCAGGAAGAAGCTTCTTTGTATGATACCTTCCAACTACCATGCCTTGACCGCTTAGCCCTAGACCAGAGTCCATTGCTTTACCGTTTTTATTAAGATACTGAATATAGCATCCGTGCTGGTCGAGAACGTTATCTCTCATCCAGCTCCAGCCTTTCCAGGCCAGATTTCCCCCAACACCAGCTCCAAGGCCAAGTGAAAGTCCCTTTACCAAAGCGCCCGCTCCCGGTATGGCCATAGAAGCTATGCCGACTGCGCTTGCTCCCAATGCTGTAGCTCCAGCCCACATTGCCCCCATTCCTCCAAGGGCAATTTGCCCAGAAGCTGCTGCTGAACCTTGCGCAACAAGACCTTTTACTTGAGTGTTAATATCATTAATTCCTTCAGAACTAAAATGAGCCATAATATCTTTTGTTAAAGCTGCAGCTCCGTGTGTAAACTGAATTCCTCCAACCATTTGTGTTTGGAGAGAATCAGCTAGTCCATCAACGCTAATCTGAGACATAGAATTTATCCCCGAACCAAGAGAACTCATGTAAAGCCTTGTGTCATTTCTTAATGACTGCATATGCATCCATGTTCCAATCCAAGATGACATAAACCATTTTGCTGGATCATTAACTGTAACTAATGCATTTGGCGTTATTGAAGTAACAAAACCTAATTCAGACGTAAAGTGGTGTACAACCTGTTCGACCTCAAACATACCATACATTCTTTCATACACATCTGCCAAATAAACAAGATCGTGAGGTCTTATGTCAGCATTTCCTATGATAACTATTTCGCCCGTGTATATATCCTTTAGCGAATCTTTCAAATGCGCCAAAGCCACTCTTCTTGCAAGCATTTCATCTGGAGTTCCTTGAGCAAATTTTGAGATTCCTCTAGCAAACTCAAATGGATGAAGTATTGGATGAAGTGCTCCAAATAATCCAGAACCTGTAGCATTATCAAAGAATAGACCAGTTTCAACAGTTTTTTCAACTTGCCTTTCTGCTGGAGCAGACTTATCCATAGCAACGGTTACAGGATACTTGCCATCTGATACTGCAGTAACCATTGTTGCAACGCCATTAAGATTTTCTGTTATCCCATTTGCTAAAATATGCGAGAAAGAACTTAAGTAATGAACTCTTTGGAAAGGTTGTCTAATTTCAATAACGGGTTCTGCGTACTCTCTAGTAAATGGATTATCCACTGCCCTTAAAAGAGATCCTGGTCTGCCTAATGAATAATAAATTGAATCATTTAAAACTTTATTAAGAATGTTTGCCTGTTTGGACATCTGCCCAACCTGAGAAAGACCATAACCAAGCTGCATCATAGACATTCTAAACAGGTTTACTAAACCGCTAAGAGAATCGCCTAAAGCGGTAAAAAGTGGTCCTATATTTTTGTCCCAAAAACCACTAACATCTTCACCCCATTTGCCGATAAAGTTTGTTGCACTACTTCCTTCTGATCTATTTTGTGCAAGTAGTTTAGTAAACTTATCTTTACTCTTACCATAATCTTCATTTGGATCAATGTAAGCTTGAAAAATTTTTAGAACTGGAGTAAAGTCCCAGTTATCATCGCCAGCAAATTTTCGGTTAGGTTTTAACACTAACCAAGCTCTTGCGTATGGATCAGACCACATTCTGTTTCTAAATGCGCCAACCATAAACAAAAATAATTGCCTTGATGTTTTAATTGATGCAATGTACTGATCTTGATCCTCTTTTTCAGAGACCCCAGATAAAGTTAAAGACTCTCTAATAATTCCTAATATTTTGTCTAATTTATCATTTAATAAATCATTAAAGTAACTTATTAAACCAACGCTTGAATCCGGATTATCAATAAAACTTTTTCTTGCAGTTTCTAAACCTTGTCTAGTTTTTTCTGAAACAATTTTTTGCGCGTATACAGCCTGTCCATTCTGTAAAGCTGGCCCTTGAACGTCAGGTGAATCTAAAAACCTATCACCAAAAAGTAAAGAAAATTCATCTTCTGCTGTTCCGCCTGAGTCTCCATAATTTTTAAATAAATTATTTACACTCTTATTTGTAGCAGCTGTTGATTCTTGACTGTCTGCATTTTGCGTAGAGTATCTTTTTTCAAGATTGTCAATATATTGTCTTCCACTTTGATTTCCAGTAGTAACTCCTTGATCACCTAACTTTGATGCAAGCCCGAACCCTGCACTAAGATAGCTTCCAATTTCTTGTTCACTTTCTGGACCATCTGCTGGAAGACCATAAGCTCTCTGGAAAGCTTCTTTAACTTTTGCGTATGTATGATAACCAGACCTAAATTGGTCCCATATTTCTATCGCCTGTTGTAAAGTTCTGCCGTTGCCTGCAATAACTGACACTTCTTGAGAGTAATCTTCGTCATAAAACTTTCTGGCTTCTACAGACTTTGGTTCAGCTTCATCAAAAATTGGAGAAAATCTTTTTCCAGCAAAACTTGATCTATCTTTTTTTTCTTCTTTTAATACGTTTTTTAGATTATCTAAATCTTCGTAATTACCGTTTTTAACTAAATCAAAATAATCTTTTGTTCCTGGACCAAACTCGCCATTTTCGCCAAGAATATTTCCAGCTATTTCTAGTTTTCCAATTGAATTGATAGCATCGACGATATCAACACTATCAGCTAAGCGGAATTCAAAAAATGCATCTCCATCAGAAGGTGCGGTGGGACTATAGCTTTGATTTACTCTAGTTAATCTCTTGCCCTTAAATACTCCAAAAGAAATAATCTTTTTATCACCACCAAACTCATGAACAACTTCTTCTCCAGGAGCAGCAAATTCATCTACTGGAAGCACTATATCCGGAACAACGCCTACGGGCATATCGTCTGGAACAAAAGCATAATAGCATTTTCTTGGAATTGGGAAAGGAGCAATTCCGGTAGCAGCAGTTATTTGTATGGAGTCTTCTGCTCCATGCCAGTCGCCTTCTGATTTTGAACTTCTTCCATCTGACCAAAAAGTTTTTTCACTTTGCGTAAGATTTAACATACCAAGATAGTACGCTGCGTCAGGAGAGACTACTGCGCTGAGGTGGGCTTCTTTTCCGAGCTGAAGTGCGTTAGTGCCACCAACCCCGAAGTGAGATCCGGTGTCAAGTTTTGATCTCACAGTATTTCCAAATTTATCTGTAGAAAATACGGTGCTATTTCCATTCTCAACCGTATTGTCATATGGAGATGCTATTCTCACTGTCTCTTGGCCCCAAAGATAGTATGCCGGTCTACATACGACAGCCTTACCGGTGCTTGGGCTATAAACCATAACTTTTCTTTCCTGATATGATTTAGCATTACCAACGGGGACGTAACCGCCTTGACTTTGTATAAACTGCTCTATGCTTTCATTGGAAAATCCATCCGAGGGCTTATATGGCCATCTCATGGCAATATAGAACTGTTCGTCCTCTGGAGTTTTTGGAGCCTTCCAATCTCTCAACCCTGCTGCATTTGAATTAAAGTCTGGATTATTTTTTAAGATATTATAAACATCTGCCCTGGTTTCACTTGAGTCAAGTATTAAACCCGGATTGTCTGGTAGTGGCATTCGGATAACTGAGGATCCACTTGTTGCACCAAGTTTTTCTTGGAATATATAAGTATCTGCTATTTGAGTTTCTGTTCCTTTAAAACTCGGCATGCCGGATGCGTTAAGTTTAAGGGCAAGTGGAATTCCGTTTGCATTTTCGACTGCTGAATAATCAACTGTATTGCTAACTCCAGCGTAGCGTTCACTTTCTAGCTTTAATAAAGTTACCCACCTTGTTTCTTCTTTTGTGCCACCAACTTCATTGTAACTCCATCTATCAATTGCTAAAGTCATGTAGTCAGCTTTGTGGTTTTCCCATTTGCCCAATTGATCAGCCAGTGCATAATATGCAAAGTCCTCTAATACAACTTTGTCATCTCTATCAGTAAAAAATGGAAATCTATATCTAAGGGGTAATTGGTCTATTTGTTTATGATTTTTTAATTGATTTTCATCAAGAGTTATTTGCGTTGAATCTTCTGTTGATATAGGCAAGTGAAAGCCAACTGTTGCAAAACCGAAAGATTCTGGAATTTGAGCTATTGCATTTCCAGAATTATCCCTATATTCCATAGTTGACTTGTAGCCAAAAGCTATAACCCTGCTTTTACCTGCATTGTCCCTTAGTTTGTCTGCAGGTATAAAAACTCCACCTTCCGTTGTTGTCATTTGCTGCGATAATGTATCCTCAATCGATATTAAAGAACTATCTGCTTGCGTAAAAGCGGAAGCATCAGCCATTGGATTAGAGTTCTTATTAAGCTCTTTCATTGTATTTTCAAGAACAGTATCTATATCCAACTCCTTTGGAGAAGATATGCCAAGTTCTTCTGCTCTTTTTGTGCCCGGATATCCAGTAGTTAAGGGTACAACTCCAGATGTATACAACCAGTGTGGTTTGCCGTAGAATACTGTAGATCTATCTTCAAATGGCCTTACCGCAACAATATAATTGGGGAGAAGTCTTGCGCACATTTGGAAAAGATCCCATACAGTTCTCATGTATGTTTGTGCTCTAAAAGAAACTTCATCTAAACCTGGCAAGTCATCATCTAGGCCAGAGGTTATGCCCATTGCGTTGAATAGATTAGTTCCACCTCTTCCGCTTAGAACTCCAGCTAAACCACCACCAGCGAGTATTCCGCCAATTATTGGGGCACCGAGTCCTCCAGTTACGGCTATGCCAGCAGCTGCAACAGCGCCGCTTAAAGCTACCTTGGCAAATCCAGCTGAATTATTATTATTTCTTACTTCATTTTGTTGACCATTTGCATCTATTAAATTTTTAGCATCGGTGTTTCCGGCTGAAACTCCACTGCCAGCATTTGCTGTCATTTCATTCCATGAATAATCAGTTAACCTACCAATGTAATTTAGTCTTTCATTAGGTTTATCTTCAGGTGTAATGCTAGCTACAGTTGACCATCCGTCACCAAGGTCACCGCCTAGGAACTGAGCAATTCCTGTTCCATTTCCTGGGTAAATATTTCTCTTAAATATTTCAAAATCTCTTTGCGAACTGAAGTTTGCCCACAATGTTCTCATTAAAGAAATGCTACCAGACCTTACTTCTGGACCAACTCCAAAAACACTTTCTTGATCTCCACCAGTTGCTAACACATTAATAGCAGATCCTATGCCAAAAGTTTTTCCATTTGCTTCACCTAAAGAATCAAATATACCCTTGACTTGAGAAACAACTGCTTCATTTTTTGCAGCTTCTAGATCGTTAAGTGGCTCATAGAGTATTTGACCAAAGTGTCTAATGCCAAACTTATTTTCCGAGAATATTCTTCCTCTAGTAGCGTGCGCTATTGCTTCACGAGTTCTTGATGAACCCATTGTCAAAAGTCTAACCATAAGATCTCTTGGCTCAGACAGCCAGAATCCAGTGTTTATTCCACCGTCGATCTTACCGCTGTCTCCCTTTTTATTTGTTGAGTTAACGATTGGGCTCAATTCGATAGCGTCTGATTGAGCAGTAATTGTTACTATTTCTCCATTTTCTACAGAAGTAATTGTTCCATTAAATATAGTTTGCAATGAGTTTGGATTAGCTCCATATCCGCCTCTTAAGTGTACTCTGACACCTGGTTTGAGCCTTATACTGTTAATGTCAACCACATATGTATTTTCCATGTGTCCAACCATATTACGAGCTCTGTTAAGAGCTTTGTCTAAAACTGATTCAATTCCATCTAATTGTGTTAATTGTTCATTCTGAAACTCTTCTTCTGCATCGAAGATTCTAGTGGACTCTGCTGTTGTTAACTTGGAATACATATTTGAAACTCTAAGAATTAAAGTATCACCTAAAATATCTTCAGATTGAACAACGGAAAAATCTATAATTGATTGAAGACCATAGAAGTTGTCAAACAACTTTACTCCAGAAAAATAACCACCTTCATCAATAAGCCAAAGCATGTACGTTGGGAAGGCTCTAATCATTCTTCCTGAGATATCTCTATACTTTGTATCTATAAGCATTCTTTCCCAGTGCTTTGCAACATTGCTATTTGCAGCCTGAGTAGACATAACTTCTGGTGAATCAGATGAACTTCCTGAATAAGGGTCACTAAAGTCTGCTAGGTTTGATCCAGCTCCTTTAAGGGAATCTATATGAGCACTGCCTTCGCCTTTTTTATATGTTTTACTAGGGTCATCGGCATCTGTAAATGGAACAGCGATCGGGACAAAATTGATCTTTCCATCCGTGTCATCTCCAGAATTAGCTTTTGTTGGCCTTACTCCGTCAATTGTAAAATAAAATCTATTATTAGACTTACTTACGTAACCTAAATGGTAACCATTTGCATGGTATAGGAAGGCTGGCATTTTATCATCTGAGGGGTTTTCTTCTGCTGGTATATAAGTAATTGTATGATGAATGGTTAATTCGTCGGGATCAATACTAAGATAGCCGTCTTCTGAAATAACTAAATCTTTAGTTTCAAGTATATTTTGAATTTGTTGAGTTGCGCTAGAGTCACTGTATGACAAGTCTCCTACTGCAGTGTTGAATTTTATACTTCCAGAACCAAGAGAAGCTGTTAAACCAAAAACTGCAGTCTTATCGTCTACGTCTGGATATTCTTTAATAAAATCTATTAACAGGTTTTTCTTTTGTCCTTTAAAAAACTCTCGAACTGCCCCTTCTACATATGCAGATGCTTCAAGTAAACCTATTTGCTCTTTATCAAAATATTCTTTTAGTTGCTTTAGCTCATTGTTTTGAACCATAGTTTTAATATCATTAAGAATCTTGTTAGTATTCTTTTGCTGTTCAGTCGTAGACTGAGAATTAAGTTGCTTTGGAGTAACGGTAAAAGACTTCATTTTTTCTTGCTGTGGAGCAAGGTGTTCGATGATGTCATCGTCAAACATTTCAAAAGATCTAAAATAATAATCTGGATCTAAACATCCAACAACTTCTCCATTGGAATCTTTTACAGAAAGAGGGAAATCTGGGTATGCATTAAAAGCTCCCCATAGCTGTTTAATTCTTAAAAATGGGTTTCTCTTTGTTCCAAATGTTTCTATCATATCTTTTTGTTGCTTTGACGAAAGTGTCTCTCTTTGCTGTTGAAAAATATCAAAGTCAACAAGAGACATTCTTACGTCATAAACGTGTGGAAAATTTGGAATAGTATTAACTTCATAACTTAAGGGCATTACGTACTTAATGCCAGCTAGAGCGGCAACTATATTCTTGATACCCATAAAACCTATAACACCAGTAGAGTGCTCTATTCTAGCTAGTCCATTAATATGTTCAAAAACTTTTCTTAGCTTTATTAATTCTTTTTCTCCAAATACAGTCATTGAAATATTTATATAAGAATCCTTACCTCCAATATGCTGGTAGGTTGGCTCTTCTTGCATTTGAAGTTGCAGTTTGGCGAGGTTGTTTCCAAGAGTTACGGAAACACCATTTACGATAACAGCTTTAGGATCAAGGTCTACTTTAAACATGGGAACTTCCCATTCATTAAATTGATAGTTTGCTTGTCTTAATCTCTTAGCTTCCATTAACTCTTTAATTGGACCACTCTTAAAGAATCTATTGTATACAAGAACATTAAACGCTCTAGCTATATCTTCTTTTGCTTGGTCTACAAAATCTTCTACGGGCCTTCCTGTGGTATTAGCTTTTCTTTCCGCTTCTTCTTGAGCAAGCTTATTTAAAGTTTCCTCTGTACTTGTTGATGCTTGAGTAAAAAGATTTCTAACATCTTTAAGGCTATAGTTATTTTCGCCCATCTTTAAATCTTTACCCTTATACTTAAAGGTAGTTGCTGTTGTAATATAGTCTTGCGTTGGTGGATTGTTTGGATCCTTTAATACGTAATCAATTTCTTGTTGAGTTAAATTAGATTTGTTCTCGGCAACAAATGCTTTAGCGAAAAAATCATATACTTTTTCATTGATTGTATCCTTACCAATACCAGCAGTAATTAATTCTATACTTTCTAAAACAATTCTTCTTGCAGAGGGGCTTACTGAACCTTCTATGGAAGTTTGAACAACTGAATTTAAAGATCTATGATATCCAGCAGATTGATTAATGTCTATTCCCATCATCTTAAGTAGGGAGTCCCACATCGACTGGCCAGTATCGTCTAATAATCTTTCTTCATCAGATCTAAAAGAAGAAGAGTCTGGAGTAAATATCTTAGTTTGTATTCTTTCTGGAATAAACAAAGATATATTATTGCCATTTGTATATTCTTTAATTACATTGGTGGTAAGCACATCGTCTTTATATGGATCCGTAATTAAATCTAATTCCATTGAATTATTGTCTTGTGAATTAGAAAGAACTTCTACTGCCCTGTCTCCAGGGAGATCTGAAAACTGCGGATCAAATGCATCGTCTTCTGGTTTTGGTAGCAAAAATGATTCGTTAATATAACTATGCAGGCTCCCTGCTGCTTTGCCCATGTAATGTCTAAACTTACCCCAATGAACAGCTTGGTTAAAATCTTTAATCATTGGCAAGAATGGCTTATGGTTAAAATTTAATAGTTCAAGATCTACAACTAAGGCAAACGGATAATTTGGAATAGTCGAAATGCTCATTGAAGAAAGTGCTACGCCACTAATTCCATGAACAGTATTTAGATAATGACTTTTTATTGGGAGTATTGGAGCATATTTAAATGACGCCACAAGACCTCTAAGAGAGGAAAGAAACTTATCTATTTTTTCTTCATTTCCAGCTTCTTTAAAGTCTATTTTAAAATCTTTATTAAGAGTAACATCTTTAATGCCATCTATTGATAAGCCCCAAATTTCTTCATAGTTTGGAAAAAACAATTTTACGCTTATAGTTGTTTCCTTATAGCCCGCGTTGAACTTAGGGCTATTTTTTTGTCTAATAGCACCGGATGTTAAGCTACCTGTTTTAAACTGTGAGCTTACATTAATAGAGACTGGTGGAACATAAAAATTTGACGCACCTAATCTAAGATGAAATATGTCTGGAGTTTTTGGGGAAATGTTTTCCCTAAATGGAAATGCCTCTAGTGCACTTTTAATTCTTTGTCCGGTATTAATTAATTCCCAAGCTGGTTTAAATATTGGCTTTCCATCTTTGTCTGTACCAAAAGCTCTTAGTAAAGATTTAGCTAATTCATCTATATTATTAATTGGATCGTCTTCGCTACCACCAGAGTAATCTGCTGCTGCTGCTGACGCATTAAAGAATAAAGTAGAAAGATTAGGGAAGTATGACTGCACTATAGCAAGAGTTAAAGGGTCTCTTGAAAGATTTTGAGTTACAATAACTAAATCATTTAGCCAAATAGTATCCTTAACTGGATCTAAAGCTTGCCTTGAACTTCCTAGTTCTGGGTCCAATAGGTTGTTTCCAACAGAAAATCTTTTTTTAGCAAATTCGCCAATTGATGCTGCGCTTACAGCCAAATCTAATAAACCACTAGTTTTTATTCTATTCCAAATATTTTTGAAATATTTATCATTTGATGAAACCTGTACTTCACCATTTTTTATAAAAGAACGATAAAATGAACTCTTTATATTATCCTTATATTCCTCATTTCTATACAAGGATGAAGGAATTTTTCTAATTATATATTCTTCTATATCAAACAATACATCAGCGGTTGCGAGCATTCCATTGAATTGAGATTCTAATTGTGAAGTATTGCCTCTATCTGCAGTATCAGATTCTGGGTTAGAGTTAAAGTCATTTTCACCTACGGTATAATTTTGCAGCTTGTCTTTAATTGCCCTTAGGCGTCCAATTGCTCCTGGAACTGTCATTACCGAAAGGTAATAAGAAGAGCTCATAAGTTGCGTATTGTTAAGTATCTTATCGCTTAACATTTTTGAAGCGGAAGTTAAATACGTTTCCGCTTGTTGATCAGTAAACTTTTCTCTATCTAAAAATGCCCTGAACATGTAGTCGGCAATTGCTGCGGCGCCGTAGGAGTCTTGGGTTTTTACATTTTTATACTGTGAGTATGAAGACTTATAATACTGATCATCTATTTGTAATATTCCATTTTCTGAAACTGGATATTGTGGAGGATTATATTTTTTATTATTATAAGTATAAGAGCTTCCTGAACCCGCCTCAAAAAGTAGCTTAAAATATTTATCATAAATTTTTATAATTTCTTCACTTGTTTTTTGTTTTCCTGGACGGATTTGAACATACAAGGAATCTGTGTAGCCAGAAATTAATGTTGGCCATAAGTAAAAATTTACGTTATTTTTATCATTTTTATTATCAAAACTTTTTTTAAAATCAGAACTTGAGTCTGCATAAATAACCCTTTTGAGTTCCTTTAGTCCAGCAGAAGCAACTTCCAACAGAGTATTAACGTCGGACACTATTGCATTGTATTTTTGTACCGTCAACTCCTTCATGAAGGGAGTTACTAAAGTTTGAGTTGAAGTTTCAGCCATAATTTATCAGAACATTCTGTTAAGTCTTAAGTTTTTTGACATTCTGTCACTAGAGGAACCGCTCATGGTAATTCCGCTGTAGTTATTCATTATACTCTTATTTTGAAGATTTGTAAAGGAAAGTGAGCTTCCCATAGCTGGGTTTAATTTCTTATCCTTATCCCTGTACCTTGCGCCCTGTAAAGACTTTGCGTCGTAACCCCTATTATCCATTTGGATGTGAGTTGACTTACTATTGTCCAACCCTTCCATAGACCCTCTTATAGGATCTGGCTGTCCGTCATTTATTTTAGATCTAGATTGATGAACTGTAGTTTGCTGGGTTCTTGCTGATTTTGAATTATCTGTTGTCTTAGAACTCGATATAGAAGCGGAATAATGATTTGCAGTTCTAGTTTTTGCAGTAGAGTTAACCTTAATGGTCGATGCAGCCCTGAGGTTTTTATTTTGATTATCTGCACCAAGAATCATATACAATCAACCTAATAGGAGCCGGCGATTTGAGAATAAGGATCTTTGCCCAACTGTGGCAGTCCTCTATACATAGTACTGTTAACGCCCCCTCTTGCAACAGATCCTATAGAATTTGAAAAAGATTCAGCTTGCTCTCTTGAGCCCTCTATATTTACACTGTAGCTGACACCTTGATTGTATCCAGAAAACATAGACCCTTCAGGAACTTGAGGTTGCCTTTGATTCATTGCTTCATAAGCAGAACCACCGGGCAGTAGTGGTGGTCCAGCTATGTCTGATTGACTTCTATCTTTTGAAGCCGAATAAATAAAGCTAGCAGCAATTAATCCAGCTACTGCATATCCAGATTTTTTAACTATTGGTTTATCAAAGAATTCTTTTCCAATTCTTTTATAGCCGGTTTCAACTGGCCTTTGAGTCTCACCAGCAGCTTCTCCATCAAGCCCTCTAAATAAGTTGCTTCTTTCTTCATCTGTTAAATCAATTGCGTCTGGAGCATATCCGCTTGCAGAAGCTCTTCCTCCAAAAGAAAGTATTTCATCCATTCCTAATTCAGTGATGGTTGATCTAGCTTGCTGCAACATTCTCATCTGTCTTACTGCTTTTTCTGTTACTTCATCAAGACCAAGTTCTCCCACTTGTTTTTCTGGGTTAACTAAAAGTGCTGCAGCTATTCTAAACTGATCCTCGTCAACTATTGCAGAACCTCTTTTTGATTTACCCATCATGTCTTCTGCAATTGCTAGTATTTCTCTTCTCTCTTCAATCGACATAGAATCAACATTTCTTACCATTTCGTCATACTGCTCAGTAAGGTCAGAAATTCCTTCTTGTCTACTCAAAAAAGAAGCCGCTCTTTCTTGCTGTCTAGCCCTAAACATATTTAACAAAGTATTTTCATCTAAATATCCAGGTTGAGACATAATTCTTCTAACGCCTTTATATCTACCAGACATTTGCATTTCCATTGCGTCTAACAATTGTCTAACAGTTGTACCTTCTGATTGGTTAGATGCTTCAAAAATCATTGATCTAACTTTATCAATAACTTCCCCTTGCATTTTTGGAGCTTCGTACTTTAAAAATTCACTTGCTTCGTCTCCAGCCTGAATAACCTGATTCATTATCTGACTATTTCTTTGCATCATAGACTCCGCTTCTTGCAAAATATTAGAAGCAATAACTGAAGACTCTCTCGAGTTTACTATTTCACCAGCGTAAGCAACCTGATTTAATTTAAATATAGCATTATCTACCACGTCCATTGCATCTTTTGCTTGTTGACCAAGCTTTACGCTTTTTGATGCGTGTGCAAAAGGACTTTCGGCATCTAGGCCAAGTAGGCCTTTTAGGTTTTCTTTTATTCCCCCTTCATCGCCACCACTGAATGCATCTTTTATTCTTTTTGAGTATTGAACCATGTCTTTTGAAGCATTTGTGGACGCAGACATGTCGTCAAATCCACGCTGAAAAGATTTTAAAGCACCTGTTACGTCGTCGCCTTTTAGTCTTTGATCTATTATAACGTTATCTATACCGGCTAACATGTTTTTGTAATCATCTTGATCTATTAAATTTTGCATAGCCAGAGCTCTAAGTTTTCCTAATAGTTCAAATTTAGAATCAATCATCTGCCTTCCAGTAGCTTCCACGACAGAAACTCCTGCATCTTCTGCTATTCCAGAAATCTTCATAATAGCTTTTGCTGCCGATTCTTTATCAATAGCTCCAGCATAGAGTCTTTCCAAGTTTTCTGCACCCTCGACACCTATGCCTTCGTTAAGGTTGACTATTAAGTCAACTACGTCAGAAGGAGCAAATGTTGCTATTTTAGTATTTCTAAGGGCAGACAACACACTATCATCGACTTTACCCTGGAGTCTAGCCAATATAGCCTCTTGCTGATCAGCGCCAGCAGAAGCTACAGTCAATCTATTTATATACTGACCAATGGTGTCTTGCTTCAATATTGCTTGACGACTTTTTTTGGCTAAATCTTCATCAAACAAAGATGATATTCCTGCCCTAGTTTCTGCATCGGCGTCTTTCATTATCTCAGCTATTGCTTGACCATATTTAACATCTGCGCCTTCTTCTGTAGAATCCCTTAATATTTGAAGTTGATTAAATTTTTCAACAGAAGTATAATTTTTTAGACCTTCGTGTAGTTCATCGCTATATTTAAAAGAACCCTCTGTAGCAAATACTCTTAACATGTTTCCATAGTTGTACTGTTGTACTAGATATTTTTCTTTTGCGAGTCCTGCTTCTGCTGCTGCTTTAATGTTTTCTCTAGTCAAAGCTAATGGTGATGTAAATTGTTTTCCTTCTAATTGTTTAAAAAAAGAACTATTCATATCAACTCTTTGAATTGAGTAAGAACCTCTTTGTTCCGCTGACTTCATTAGTGCTATAATAAAATCTTCTATTTTATCTGAACTTTGTTGACCGATTAAATTATCTAATTGGCCTTTCCTTCTACCAGAAGCTGTTAATCCTTCGTGTATTGAATCTAAAAGTGCATTTCCAGTAATGCTTTCCTTCATTATGTCTAATTCGTTCATCAAAGCATCGTTGTTTTGTAAAAATAATTTTATTGTATCTATGTTTCTAAGGTCGGCTTTTCCAAATATAAATTCTCCAGGACCAGTTGGCTGACGGAACAAGAATGTTCCAAGTCTCTCTTTTTCATCTGCATCTTGAAAAATTCTAGGCATGATGATTCCCTTGTCGTCTAAGTCGAAACCACCAAGGGAGTGCTTAAACATGCTCGCAGCATCGCCGGCAAATAGCATCTTATGCCCTTGCACCTGAAATGTAAGAGCTTTAATAGGTTCGTCTCTACCTAGTATAGTCATATCCGATAAACCTTCACCTAACCTAGCTGCCTTATTAGCTCTACCACTAAAAAATGAAGCTTCTGTATCTAAAGATAATCTAAATGCATCTTCTAGTGCCGGTTGATAAATTCCATCTTTTATTCTAAATAAATCTGCACTAGCATTTTTCTTTAAATAATTTAAAAGCTGTGGCATTGTCCTAACGTCCATACCAGATTCTATAGCTTCTTTTAGTTGACGCATAAACATTCTATTTCTTTGAGCAGAGTCTCTTGCTGCTTCCGGTATAGCATCTAGATTCGCTTCAGCTGATTGGTATATCTGCCTTCTTAGGTTTCCTCTAACTTCTCCTGTTTCGATTGCATGGTTTAAAGAACTAATAATTCTGTTTTGTCTGGTCTCATTTGCTTTAATGTAAGTTGGATCAGAGAACATGTCATAGTGAAAAGCGGGAGCCAATGGATCGTAATATACCCTTCCTTTAGCTTCGCCTTGAAGAACTAAGTTAATTGAATCATCTGTTCCCATTATTGCTGTTTCTGCTTTTAAAGCAACGTCTGTTGTTAAGATTGAATACTGGTCAAGTACTTTGGAGAAACCTGCTTGATCAACAACAGCTTTAATCATTCTAGGAAGTACAGTCTCTCCTTCTTTAATGTTCATAAATATTCTTGCTGTAATAGCCTGAAAATTATCTCCTTCAAGATTATCTAATTGTGAAGTTAGTTCTGCAATTCTAGTTGCGACAAATTGTTGAGACCTTTGATTTTCTGGAAGTGATCTTAAAGATTCTAATTCATTTTTTACCTGAGCTCTCATTGAATTGAACATTTTTGAGTTCAGAACAGATGTACCATCGTATGCTGATTCAAATTTTGAAGTAAGTATTTTTTGTTCAGTTTCAGTTAAAGAACCTATTTGCTTTAAAACATTTCCATCATCATCTAATATCTTTAAATTTTTTAATGCAGCGGTTACAACGTCCATTGCTCCACTTTTAGAATAAAAAGCTTTTCTTTCTAATCCTTCAACAGTAGGAGTAACAACGCCAGTTATTTCGTCAACATTTCCTGAAATTTTATCCATTGCTGTAAGTGTTGCAAAACTTCTCCTAGAAGATGCATCGGAAAATGCAGAAGCTTCAGGGGAACTTATAGCTTCTATATAACGTTCGGCAAGGTTTCTTAAATCTTCATTGACTTTAAATATTCTAACAGATTTAGTGTCAAGTTTAGTCGTACCACTAACTTGCTCAAGTAGGTTTCCTAAATCTTCTCCAGCTAAAGAAATATCTCTTAATGCAATTGCGCCTTTAACGCGTTTGCCAGACTTTGAATACATTGATGCAACTTTTTGTGGACCCTCACTTAAGGCCTGCATTAAATCTTCTGTTGATAGAATTCCACCAAGACCTTCAGATGTTGCACTAAACAGTCTAGAAATTTCTCCAACAGTCATCTCTTTTTCTCCAGAAAAAACTCTTAGAAGATTAAACGATGCGTCGTCGGGGACTATAACGCCTAAGTTTTCGCCAACCTGATCCACAATTGATCTAAGAGACTGTTTATTTCCTATTCCAGATTTAAAGCTTGCAATTTCAAATCTAATTAAATTAGGATCGTCTATTCCTAGTCTATTTGCTAATCCTACATCTGTAGTAAGAGTGTCTCTAACCGTCTTTAATCTTTGTTCTAGTCCACCAAGACCCCTAAGGTTATAAGAAGAGCTTTCTAAGTCTCCGGTAATTCTACCAAAGGTTGTCATTCCAGTTTTTCCTACAGCATCAAAAGCTTCTTTTGCTGTATCAAAAGTTTTTCCAGTTGTATTTAATCTGTAAACTAAATTATCACCTTCAGAATCTACACGAATAATATCGTTGACTCCATACATGGTTCTATTTAGCAGACGTCTTTCTGCTTGTATTCTGGTTTCTATTGGAATCGCACTAGTGCTTATTAGTGGGTTTGTTCTTGGCATGCTCGTTTACCTAAAAAATATTTATTGCTGATGATAAGTTAACAGAATTGGAACCGTATGGGTTTCTATTTTCCCTTACGCTTCCAGAAACGCCCATTCTTGACATCATGGCCCTAAGTTGGGAGCCAACATTTTCTGTAGAATTATTTTCAAAGAATGATGGATAAGATGGATTGGTTAAATTAGCTTCTTTTACCTGTTGTGGATAGTAACCCATTTGAGACATTTCTAGACCCATGCTTTGACCCATCTTTATCTTAACGTGTTCTAGATTAGTATTTGGATGCCATCCTTCCCAGCTTTGATCTGGTAATTCGTGCCTTGAGAAATATTCAGCTAGCTCAGGTCTTTCTTCTACTTTCATTCCCCAAGCTGCTTGATATATTCTTCTTTCTAATCTTCCAGAAGTAGAAAGAATTCTTTCCCTTTCTTCTTCTGGAGCATTAATCATTGCTTTAAAATGTTCTCTTTTTCTTTTCGGAATTGCTAAAGACAAGTTATCCACTGAGCCACCATAAATATCAGCTCCATACATTGTTCTCTTTGCTGCTGATGTAAAGCTAGCTGCTGCTGCTGCATCTCCTCTAGCTTTAGCCTCTTGTGCAAGACTTGTATTTTTAACATATCCAAGAATGTCTACATATTCTTCAAGAGCAAGTTCTTTGACTCTTTTTTTAGGCATTTGCCTTTCACCCGTCACTAGTTCATGTATATTTCCTTTGATCGAAGAAACTAAACCAGCTGTACCAAACACTAAAGAGCTGACGGTTTTTGCTGGTGCAGTTCTACCAAAAAAAGATCCAGCTGCTGCTGTAGCAAGTGTTGCCGTAATTGGATCTCTTTGAGATGCTTTATTCATCATTGGTTGAATATAGCTCTCATATGGTCTTTGCCATTCTGGGAAGGTAGCTCCATAAACATTCCTTCGTTCCCAGTCTTCCGTAGCTGTTCTTTTATTTAAAAATTTAGAGTTAAAGAAAGTATCTCTGTGCGCAATGTACTCTCCTGCTCTACTGATAGCGTGAAGAGTTGGCTGCATGCCTAGATCTTCTGCACTTGTGTCTTTGTATTTGTACGGAGTAAATTGATACTTAGTGGTTGTGTCTTCTACTTGATCCCTAATGTCTTGAACTTTAATTCTTTCTGCTGGAGAAAGATCACCCATTTTTATTGTTCTATTTAAAGATCTAAATTCTTTTGAATATGGTGCAACATCTGCAAGTATGTCTAACTGATTTACTCTACCGTATCTTCCAGTTTCATCGCCATAAAGTGTATTAAGCCTTTCGTAGCCAGCTCCTGGTAATCTAATTTCACCTTCTTGAACTCTGGTAAATGGGTCGCCTGTTTTAAAGTTTATAAAATAATCAGAACCAGGAAGGAATGGATATTGTTGACCCATTGTGTTTCTAATTGGGTTTACATAATTAACATCTGTTCTTTCTTTTGGAATAAATCTTCTTACAATTTCAGATACTTCTATGTTTCCAATGGAACCTTCGCCAGCCATTGGAACGTCACCAAGGCCACCAAGGTTTAAGTCCCAGAATGCCCTAGTAGAACCATAGCCCTTTGAAGCGGATTGCAGAGCAGAAACCTGAGGTGACATATCCTGACTTCCAAAGCCAAGACCCTCTCTTAGTGATCCAAATGCAAAACCATATATACCAGCTGTTTCCTGTAATCTATATCCTAGTTCACTTGCCTGGAATGGAATTGATCCAGTTGATATTGGAGCTCCTGCAGGAACTATTGATGGAGGAATAATTCCAGGAACTTTTGGCGGACCATACGTTAACCCACCAGGCATTGTTGCAGCTGCGTTTATTCTATTTGGACCTGAAGCAGCTGCAGAAGAAAGTTGATTATTATATTGTCCAATTTGTCCTATGGTAGATCTACTTGCAGTTGCCATTGCTCCTGCATTTGCCGACATAGCATTGTTGTATCCAGATATCTGTCTGCCAGCTCCATAATAGCCACCGCTTGCAGCGTTAAGGGAAGTTATTGCGCCTCCAGCTCCCATTACAGGAGATGTTCTACCAGAGTCTATTAATCCCTGCGCATTGTATGCTCCAGATTCACCAGCTGGAACGTAAGCTGCTAATCCTGCGGCAACCTCTTGTTCGTGCATCCTCATTTGAGGTTTTAATATTTTACCAACCGTTAAATTACCAAGCGCTGTAGCTGGACCAAATGGACCAGTAAAATATTCTCCAGTTACCGGATATGGCCTATCGTAATAATTTTCTCTTTCAAACCTATATGGATCAAATGGTCTTAGTGGAGAAAAGTCATAGCCAAATGCTAGTTTTTCTGCGGGCGAAGAATATGAATCTGATGTTAATCCTGTTCCTTCTGCAAGTTTTCTATAATAAGATGGTCTGTAATAAAGAACCTTGCCACCCTTAAAAGGAGTTGTACCAAGTGGCCAGTATCTACCTTGTCTAACGGCAACTTCGCCATTTAAAAGTTGATCTTTCTTTTCTTCATATGACATTCCACCAGGAACTAAACCTGCCCCAATTGACTGACCTTCGACAGCAACACGTGCTAACTTTGTTGTAAAGAATGGAGAATAAACTCTTTCTCCTCTTTGGTCTTTTTCGTTTACTGCACCGCCGATAGTTCTATCAACTGCCATAAAGGTTGCACCAGCAGCGGTGATTGGAAGAACCCTTTTACCAACCATGCCTCGCATATAAAGATCAAGCGGACCACCATATTGAGATTGATCTAGCTGTAAACCAAAGGTACCAAAGTACTTGTTTAATCTTCCAAATATATGCGCAGTTGGTATTGACCCAGTCGAGAAAGCTTCAGGGTTCTTATATGTCCCTATGCCAATTGCACTCTTTACCGCTGCCATTGGATTTCTTGCAAAGACGGTTCCAAATGTAGGAAGCATGGTGTACTGCTGACCACTGCCCAGTACATTTACTGAAAGATCATTTATTTCATAAGGCGCAGTACCAAATTTTCTACTTAAGGCTGGCAAGATTCTAGAAGCTGGTCTCCTAACACTTGTGTTTACCATCGAGGTATTGCCTCTGGTAAATTCACCAAAAAGTTTTCTTACAGATTCACTACTATTTGCTGTTCCAATTACTTTATTTAAAGCGTCGATAGAGTTTTGAGTGACACTAGAAGCACCCTTGTGTGTACTGAATGCACTAAAATTAAATAAAGTAGCAACACCGTAAGCTCTTGCTTCAACGGCTGCATCTATTCCTATCTTTCCTTCTGCTTGAAGTTGTCTTGTTACTTTTTCAATTTGAGTAAATATGTCGTCTGTAGCATTAACGGTTCTAGATGCTGCCGGCATTGCTTGCTGCAACATTTGGTTTCTTTGAGAAATATACCTAAATATTTCAGAACTAGCTTTATCTACATCAAACTGAGTTTCATCCATGTAACCCTGAAGTCTTGAAAAAGACTTCGAAAGCTGCCTAGGATCAAAACCTGCCCTTCTAAGTTCTGCGTATGCTTGACTTTGCTCGTTAGATAAACTTCTTACTGCAGTTCTTACATCTTGAACAGTATTAATCTGACTAGCTCTTACTCCAGATGTAGACTTAAATAAATTAGGAGCAACTTCTTCAAGCTCCCTCATTACTCTTTGATTTATATTAAAATTAAATATTCTTTTTCTAAAAGATTCTACTGCAGAAAGAACTTGAGACTGACTATATACTTGATCTCCGGCTTCATCTACTACGGAGAGTCCATCTAGCCTTAAGGATCTTTTACCCCTTAAAGTGTTGTAAGATATAGTGTTGTTTTCACTAGAAAGTAACTCTGATAAAACCCTAGGATTTCTTATATCAGATTGTCTATTTTTATATCTAGACGCAAGCCTAAAGAGAGAGTTTGGTTGTTCTGCGTCTACGTCAAAAATTCGTTTAAATCTTCCAAACTTTTGATTTTGTCCACCAAGAGTATCAACTCTTTCACCTGTCAATCCTGCTGCGTTTCTTGCTTCTCTAGAAAATATTTCAGTACTTGCAGATGGTGCAGCTCGATAAAATCCTGGTAATTTAGACGTAGTTAGTCTTCCAGATTCATCTGCCGTAAATGATCTAAGAGTACCTTTTGTTCCTTTGACTCTATTTAATATAAGAAAATCTGGTCTTACTTCAGACTGAGGAACAAATGGTTGAACTGACCTTGAAGATACATATTGTAATGCTGGAGAATTTCTAATGTCTCGCAGTGATCTATTACCCATTAAATCTGCTGGATTAAATCCAACAATTGGAATTCTAAAATCTGATGCAATAAAGTCTTTTGCTTTAGTAAGCATGCTGGTAACTTTTGTAAAGTCAAGTATCTCGCCAGACCTTGTTTGATAAACTCCACCTATTGCACTTCTGCCCATTGTTTGAGTTGCAGCGCCTAGTCCACCTGTTACTGGATCAAACGTTGCTTGAGTTGAAGCAAGCTGTCTAATAGATGCTTGCTGTTCTTCTGGCATAAACTTAAATAGGCCTCTTTCAACTCCTTCGTCTACAAGAAGTGGCCTTAATCCAAGTATGTTTGTTGCGCCTCCACCAAGGAATCCAGTTGTTAACTTTCTTTGATTTAATAGAAAGTCTCTCATGTAACTAAAGTCAGTTGGATCAAAACCCTGACCTGTTAGCTTTGACTCAAGAACTGATTGAGTTATTCTTCTTCCATCTTTTTGAACAAGAGGTATTCCTAATGTTTGTGCAGTTTTTCTCTGTAAGAATGTTTGTTTGCTTTCAGATATAGGTCCAATAAAATCTAAATAACTTTGTTTTGCTGGCTTTAAAACATCTGATGCAATTTCTGGCATTGAGCCAGTTCTGAATTGGTTCCATCTACTAGCTATTTTTTCATGAAGTGATTTTCTAAATTCTTCAGATACAAAAAGCTGATCTACTTCTTCTATAGATTCTTTTAGAGCTTGTCCATTGCCAATTGCGGCTTTAAAATCTTTACCGCCTTTAACTCCTCTAAATCTTTCAAGAACATCATCAAAGAACTCATCTGTTCCTTCTGAGAATTGTTTTTTTCTACCTAAAGAAATTCTATTTGTTACTTCAGAAGCTTCTTTTCTAGAAGGAAGTTGATTTATTTTTATTTGCGCAACAAAACCATCTGCAGCTTTTTGTTCTACGCCTTTTACATTTACAAGATGTCTTGCTAGTTGATCTTTATATTCATCTTGAAGAGATCTTTGGTAAAACTCACTACCTTTAAATCTATCGGTGTTTGGTCCGCCAGCTCCTAGCCTATAAAAATCTTGACTTAATCTAGTAAGCTTACTGGAATGTTGAGATTGAACAGCGTTGATTGCTTTTGTCAGGATTTCATCAGCAGAGGTGCCATTTAATCCTCTTAACTTTAATCTACTTGCATTCTCTGATAGGGCGGTCGTAAATGCGTCATCTGTAGAATATCCAAACTTTTGCGTTAACCTACCTAGTGCCTGCTCTCTTGTAAGCCTGCCGGATACAACATCGTGAGCAACTCCTAAGGCTTTAAACTGATTTTTTCCTGCCGCAACACCTACACCAGCGCCTCTAAATGTTGGAAATACATCTAGTATGCCTATTCCATCTTCGGTGGTGCCAGTAAAGAATCCCCTGGCTCTAGCTGTCATTACCTTTAGTCTATTAGACCTATCGGCGTTAGCCATGTCCTGTACGGCTTGTTTAGAACCGTGCCTAGCTGCTCTTAAAGCCTGTACGAATTCAGGTTGAGAATTACCCGCTTCAGATACTCCTGCAGCAAATGCTCCGCTTGTTTGAGACGACATCTTAAGGACTTTGTTTGTCATCCCAGCTATGTCTTGGCCAACTTCAGCCAGAAGCGATCTAATATCTATTGCTGCGTTTGCAGCTTTTTTCTGTACAGGAGATAGAGCCCTAAGATCATTCATTGATCCGGCTAATGTTGTTAGGGAGCTTCTTCCTGCAGCTCCAGCTGCTCCAACTGCCTCAAATGGCAACACCATAGTTGCAACGTTTAACGTTGACTGTTTAACGAAATCTGAGATTACATCTGCTGGGTTATACCAATTTAATCTTTTCTTTTCTTGATTTTGACCAAACAATGGTTCGGTAACAGCTCTTTGGGTAACGTATAAGGCTGGAAGTTCATATGGCATTCTTCTTGCGGCTCTTACGAGTCTTACTTGAAACTCGTCTCGCATTGTCCATGCTTCTGCAGATTCAGATGTAAGCCCTCTTGCGGAACTCCTTGCGCCTTCTTGACTAAGAGGTCTAAAGAACTTTCTTCTGCCTAAAGTGGGATTATATCCAGTTGTAAGCTTTCCGTCTACTTCATAAACAGCTTTAAGATATGGATCGTCAACCCCATCAATGCTTCTGTGCATTGCGCTAAGATTATCTAGTTCTTTTCTAATCTCAGTTATACTTCTAACTGCTCTTGTAGAAAGAGCATCAGTTCTTCCAGCTGACATCGCAGCATCTGAGGATTTTTGTAGAGACTGACCAAGTTTAAGGCCACCAGATTTTGTGAATCTCGATGCAAGAGTTGTAACAAGCATTGCTGTTCCAGCAGATGCAAAAAAGCGCATCATAGGATGCGCGTCTAAAGCTTTAGCTACATAACCAGAGTTAGGACTAGGTGTTTCTGTTTCACCTTCTCTAGAAGGCATATCTCTAGAGGAGACTCCATGTCCTAAATTATGCGTAGGTCCTTTGTCCCTAAACATTAGTTCCTCCTAAATTACATGCCATTCCAAAGTTTTCTGGCAACAGGGTCTTCGTATGCGGCTTCGCCTTGTTTTCTGGAAGCATTGTAGTTTGTGGCTTTTATTCTTTCTTTTTCTGCTTCTTCTTGTGGGTCAATCAACTCTAATTTAATATTAGTTGATTCAAGTCCGTTGATATTTTGTTTTATTTCTATAATTTTTTCCGCTAGAGCAACTCTCTCGGCTAACTGAGAAAAAGTCATATTGTCCAAATCTTCTGGAGAATATGTACTTATAGTAGCCAGAACAAAGGCTTTCATTAAACTTCTTACTTCGTTAGCTATTTCCCTTTTAGAGTCAAGTATTCTTTTTGCCACCCTAGCAGATTGAAAACCTGATGCATCTAGAACCTCTTGAGCTATGGATGAAACCATTCCAGCTGGAATTTTGTAGATGTCAAAACCTTGTGGATAAACTATAGTTGTTTTTAATATCTCATCTTCTGCGTCGGCGGAAGAGTATCCTTGAGATTGACCAATTAAAGTTATTTGATCAAACTCAGAAAAAGTTAATTCCCTGAATAACAGATCAGTCCCCTTTACATTAACTGCGTAAAGGGGACCGTATCTTTGCTTAAGTTCTAATAGAACTTCATTATCCATAAATTATAACTGACGAACCTCTAGAGCAACGAAGCCAGAGGCCTCTAGTATCTCTTGAGAAAGCAGAGATGGAAGTCCAGCCATTTCATTAGATAAAGCTATCTTGTCGTAAGCAGGGAATAATAAGCAGATTTCTGTAATTGCTTCTTCATTCCAAAGATTAGCTTCTGCAGTAGACATCTGCCCAGCTTGAACAAGCTGTTCCATCTTCTTTACAAGCTGCTTATATTCATTTCTATTAAGCGTTCTCCAAACAATGTGCTTATCAAATGTAATAGATGTAACATAAACATCTCCAAACATTGACTTCCATTGTTTAATCTGACCAGCGGTTGGTCCACCGTCCCAAATTTCTTCATTATCATCAAGATCTTCAACGGTCATACCTTGTGGCTCTTCAACCATATCTAGATCATCTTCTATAGATAAAACCTGATAGTCGTCTACACCAAGTTCTTCTTTTGTTATTTCATCAGTGGTAATTACTACCTTCTTTTCACCTGACATTTTTTCTCCTTTTGCGCATTGGATTATTACGATAATTATATCACATTTTTATTGTTAAAAAACAATTAAGCGATGTATTCGCCATTATTAAAAGTAACACCTGTGGTAACTGTTTGGGTTGTAACAGGTTGAATTGTATATTCTTTTTCAGTTTCGTCTGGAACAGTAACACGTTGACCGGTTACAGCATTGTCTCCGACTCTTGCATCGGTAAAATACATATCTCTAGCTATAAATTGATAATTCTCAACTAGTGGTTGACCACCACTTGTGTAGGAAGTTGTCATGGACATTAAATTAATGTTCTGAAGAACTAATTTCATAGGAGATGATTTAGAAAGATCAGTTAAAGTTTTACGCTCATTATAGTCAGTTGACAAAATTCTATCTGAATTTAATTGTCTATTTATACTAGTTGCAGAATCGTATGTAACTACTTTATTATTTGTTATTGCGACTTCTTCTGTTCCATAAAAGACTACTAAATTGAATGGTGGGTGGGCACTAAATATATTATGACCTGCCCCTTGGTTTTCTACCAGTGATCTAGCCATTGGATCGGAAGTAACTCTGTCTAATTCAGAATTAAGCCAGTATTTTTGAATATTTATTTCATCATCTTTTCTAGCCTGATCAGTTACGCTTCCTAAAGTACTCATAACAGCTGAAGAAGGGTTAGAACTAGAACTTTCCATTCTAACCCTAGCAGCTTCTTCTAAAAGATCTGTCATTCTTCTTGGGTATCTAGAATACACGGAAAGTTCTCCGGTGATTAACCTAGTGCCCATCATTACCGCATCGTAGTTATATGACCAAAATCCGTATAACGGTTGCTTTTCTTGTTTAATAACAAAAGCCATTGACGCAATATCCATCTCATATTTTTCATCGAACAGACCATCAATATAAACTTTGACATCTTCTCCAGAGAAAAAATAATCAAAATAACTATTAAATTTTTCGTCTGTTCTTGTTCCACCCCATTCAAGATCTATTGCTTGATTTATGGGATCAAAAAAGTTGTCGCCTTCTTTTAAGTTCCTTGGCATATATGCCGTAAACGGTCTATATGGAGCTCTATTGTATGATCTTTCTGACATTTAATTAGCTACCCTTGAATTGATAAAGTTCTTATATAATTCTACTCTATCACCAAAAAAGTTTGTTGATATATCTAAAGCTTGTCTTGCTAAATCATCTGGATTATTTGAATAAATATTTCTATCTTCTGCTGGATCCAAATGTATCAGTGGCTGCAGACCTCTGGCCATGTAAGTGTACGTTTGCTCGGTAAGAAGGTCGTCAACTGACATAGTTTGACCTTCGTCAACTATAGTAACTCCATATATTTTCATCTTAGCAGCTAAACCATACTCGTTGAAAAATGTTAAAACAATATCAAAAGGAGGAAGCATGTCGGCAAGAGGGGCGTAATTTTTTTCAAGAAGTGCTTTTTTAAAAGCTTTAATTCTATAGAATGCATATTCGTTAAAAACTGTAAATATTAAAGATCCGGCAATAGTTCTAGATCCTTTTACGAATCCTCTAGGATTAACATGTCCCAAAGTTCTAACAGGAGTGTTCTCTCTGTGCGCAGAATAAGATATTGTCTGTAGCTCCCCTAATTCAATGAAGTCTCCATCGTCGCTTGAAGTTTGGTCTCCCATTCTAGGTAAAACCATTGTTGCCTGGATATCCACGCCAGCAAAAGACATGTTTGAGAATGGATCTGGAAGACCTTTTTCTCTTCTAACCGACTCTACCTGATTAGCATAGTCGACTACTTTTCTTTGTTCTATTTTAAGTTTTTCAATATCTTTGTACATTTTGCTCCGATAAAAAATAAAGCGTGGAGGACAAACTAGTCACCCTCCACGCTTTAGATATTAAGACTTAACCTTAAGAAATTATGGTCTAATTATTTCTGAGTTTAGACCACTCGAGGTTACTGCGTCCTTTGAAATGATGTCAGACAAGCTACCACCGAATCTGCTCAACTGTGAGTTGGAGATGGTGTACATCGGACCAATTTCGCGAGCAACGTAGGTCATTGTCTCTTCAATAACGATGTCGTCCATTGAAGCGCCAGAACCTTCGTTAAGAAGCTCAACGCCGTAGATTGATCTCACTGCGCCTTGACCATATTCGTTGACAAAAGTAATTGTAATGTCAAATGGTGGAATTTGGTCTGCGTAGTAAGGAACCTTGCTTACAACGTCTCTTGTTTGGTCGTCAAACTCAGCAATGCCTCTTCTGTGTGAAGGATCACCTGGAAGTGTATTGCTTGATCTTGTCCAGAACTTCATATCTTGAGATGTGCCGTGATGAGTCTCAAGCATTGTGTAAAGAGCTGGGCGGTCAAAGACTGTGAAAATCAATGAACCAGCGATACCTCTTTTACCTCTGGAGAATGACCTTGGGTTTGGTGAACCCATGGTGTAAATTGGTGCCTTTTCTCTTGTAACCGAGAAAGTAATACCCGAAAGTGCTCCAATCTCCTTACCGCCAAATGTGGCAACAATGTCTGCTCCAGAGAAAGTGGTGTAAGTATTAAGGTATTTATTAACCGGTGAATCGTAGTACTCGCCTGTAGGCATCTGCGTACCCTCCTATTTCGTGTAGATATTATAGATTAACTGCTATTTGAACTTCGATTGACTTAAGTTCAAAGGCTGGTGTCAGCACTAAGTCAACTAGAGCCTTGTTCTCGGTTGGGATGTAACTTACGGTAAAGTCACTGTCGAGAAGAGCTCCAAGCTGCTGCATGCCACGTAGACCCGAAGTAATAGCTGTTTCCATCGAGTTACGAACTTGCATTGTAGAAGGTTCACCAATAAACTTCTGGCATACCTGGCGGACTACAAGTGAAGCCTCATTGATAATTCTTGAGGTCGAAATTCTGTTGTAGTCTGAGGTTGCAGGAGCAAAGGTCATACCTTCTGCATATACTGGAATCTTATTAAAGTTAAGAACAATTGCGTTTACGCCCTTGTCGGCAACGCCAGTTGCCTGATCGTTTGAAAGCTGTGTTCTAGTTGGGTTGTAACGAAGTCTTGTTACATTGAATACGGTCTTGTTAACTGGGCTAACATAAGAAGCCATTCTGCTGATAGAAGCTGCAAAAGTGGTTGCGCCATTAGCGTAACCGAAGTCGCTGAAGTTCTCTGAGCTATAGTTAACTGGCTTTACTTCAGCTGCAATAACAATAACATATCTACCAATTCCACCCCATGTGTAGGAAGAACCGCTTGTGGCATCCTTGTCTGGAAGACGAGTAAGAGTCAAGTGTGAAGAAACATTTCCTGGCGTCATCACTTCTGCAGTTGCAGGAGTTGCACCAGAGCCAATCCATGGTCTAACACCCATGACTGCAACACATGGATTTGTGTTTTCGCTAATTGCCTTGACCTTGTTTGCTACTTTGTATGCCCAGTTATTTGCAACTGTAAGTGTATTGTCGGCATGAAAGCCGTACTCTACGTCATCGCTTGGTGTTGCTGGATCTTGCCAGTCTGAAGTAACTCCACCTCTACCCCAAGGGACAATGATGTCTGGCATTGATACTTCTGCTGCAGCAAAGGCGTCGTCAAAAACGTCTGAACCACCAGAGGTAACTGTACCATTGGTATGATTAAAGCTAGTGTTGCTTGGGAGAGGAACCATGAAGATTCTATCTGCACCTGCAGCAACTAGTTCTTTATAAGCTTTGTGTAGCTGTGAGCCTTCACCAAAAGCAGTAATAACATCTGCTTCTTTTGTAACTTGAACAACGTCCAAGTTTGCTACGTTGCCTGTGCCGTCAGCGGTATTACGCATACCTATTACACAGATTCTTGGACCGACAGGAGAATCCTGTCTTGAGATGCTATAAAAGCGATCTTTTACGATTGTTTTAACGCCAGGTAGAGCCATTGAATTTTAAACCTCCGGTTTGCAGTCTTTTGTAGGTCTAGTCTTAGTGTATAGTAACGTGTAACCTATAAAAACAACTATGAGTCGACATTTGGTGTAGAACTTTGATATAGGTCTATAATACTTACTTCTGTACCAGTAAAGTCTGGAGTTGATTTTTCAAGAGATTCTTGTACAAGTTCCTTTTCATATGCCATATAAGTTCTAACATCTATTGCTATCTTGTCTATTACCCCTACAGAAGTAGCTATTAACTTTTCAGTAGTTAACATATAGGTAACAGTTCTTTTAACTATATCTGTATTTCCTTTATTTTCCTCTGCGTCTGCCAACCTTCTTGCGTAGACAAATTCTGAGGCTCCTAATCTTTTAAAAACTGGAGTATACTCAAGCATAAAGTCTTCAAATATCTCAGCTAGAGAGTCGGCAACTTCGGCTCCATCATATCTAGATTCTGGAGTCTTAGTGGCTCCACCCATAACCTTTGTGGTTATAGTAAAAGAAACAACGTTTTGGAATCTTTGCCCAAAAACCATCATATCATTTTCAACAACGTGTCTACTTCTAGGCTTTGGCTCAACAGAGTGAGCTTTCCTAAGTTCTAATCCATATACAATGCATGGATAGGTTGAGTATTGTGCTGGTTGAGTAGGAACAACTGGAATCTCCGGATGAAGATTTTCCCACAAAAGTTTAACTACTGAAACAAATTCAAGATAAGTTAAATTTCCAGCTGCTTGTAGAGGTGGGCCAAATGTTCTATTATTTGCCACCTCATTGAGAGCTGGTAGTGGAAAACCAAATGCATTCTGTGCCATATTATGCTGCCTTACCTGATGATATGCTAAAAGAAAGTTTCTTTAAACCCAAAGAAGAAATTACACTAATATCAAAGTACAACTTTCCCATAATCTCTTGATCACTATAAGCGTCAAAGGTATAGTCTGAAATAATATTATTATTTTTAAGAAAAGATAATAACTGCCTTACATCTTCAACAGCTTTTTGTGAAGAAAACTTACTAATATTATTATTTGATAATGCTCTAATTTCATTGATTAACATTGCGCATAGTCTTATTTGTGGAAGTTTTCTGTAATTAGAGGTTGAATTTGCCATTGTATTATCATTAGTTAGGTAAATCTGATAAGTGTTACCTCGTCTAGTTTTAGAATTTCTAGTAAAGGTGTTTACACCAATGTTGTCCAATCTATCTACTTGAGATTGATTTAAAGATATTCCGCTTAAGCCAAAGACTGAGGGCATTCTTTTTCTTATTAAACTTTGATTAACTGGATTTGAAGATATCATGCCAGCTACAGTGGCGGCTCCTGATGCAACATATGTCCTGTTTAAGAAATTGTGATTTATAATCAATTCTCCATATACTGGAACAATAAATCTTCCCATATCTCCAATTATTTGATTTTGAGAATCAAACATTGTGTATTTATTTTGAAAAATATTTTTAGCCTCTAAAGTTTGTATATCTTGCTCTGAGATCCCATTGCTTCTACTGCCTATCACGCCTATTTGAATCATTCCACTTTTATCATGAAAGTCTTGGCAGTACATTCCTAGTTGAGTAACAAAATCTATAGATCCAGTATTTAATATACTTGCCTCTAATGGTACAACTATATCTATATAGTCATAGTCTTTTATGATCTCATATGTATCTTCTAATCTAGACCAATATCTTTGGTAAAAATTATAATTTACAGGAGTTGCATCATTCATTGAATAAAACGGTTGCGCTGCGTTTCTGGTGGTTACACCTTCTATGTACTCGCTCATAGGAGCAGCTGCACAAATATAAATATCTCTTGCTCCTGCAGCATATGCATCAAAAACCCCTCTTAACAAAGGGGAATCTGTATTAGCTTTCAACAGATCTATTGCTTCTTGAATAGAAGATATTCTTATTATATTATTTAAACTTATGCCATCTGCGTGACCTATTAATAAAACTGAGTTTGTCTTATATTGATCTAAGCGCTCATATGCGGGAACAAAAGATTGAGTAATATCTCTTTGACCAGACGCATATTGGGATGATATTAAGGCCGTAGATTGAGGAACTTGAAACTGAGCTATATATTGAATTATGCTAGCGCCAGAATAAGTTGTAGCTATTACCGAGTAGCTTCCCGGAAATAAGTCTTCTGCAATAGTGTAGTAGAAAGAAAATTTTGTTGCGTTTACTGAAGATATATTTTGCCCTGGAGTATCTCCAAAGTTTCCATAATATACAGTATTATCTACTGTTTTTTCAATGTAATTTCCGCTAGGTGTTGCATCCTGAAAAAGATAAGAATATGGTCCATCTATTACACTTCCGGAACCGGCATCACCCCTGTATACAGAGACTAAAACATCTGATGGAGTTGCTCCATCTGTTGGATCATAAAAAGTATTGTTTTGACTAAATATAAATTCAAAAGTACCAGTTTGGCCAGGGGATAAAACTATCATCAGCTAGGCCTTTCTCTGGTTGCTCCAACTATCCAGTATACTATTTTTCCCATTCTACCTCTTGCTGGAGCGGCAAAATCTATTAAGTAAATATTTGGGTCATTGACATTTGCTGGAGATTCTTCGTATATTCTATCTCCTTGTTTTGGATTTACTTCTGACTCAAAGTAAAAAATAAGATCGACAGTTGTATTTATTCCTTCGTTATCTTCTTTTTGAGCTTGAGCTAAAACTTCAGAGGAGGGAAAGAAATGTCTTGTTGTTATTCTTTCAAAGTTAACTGAGTACAAAAAATCATCAGACACTCTTCTTTGCAGAAGAATATCGTGACCATATTCTCTTAATATTTTTCTAAAAGCTTTTTTTGGATCAATCATACTTCTTAAATTTTCTATCTGGCATTGGGTCGTCCGGATCCGTAGGAGTTGTTCTACCAGGGCCATAAAGCTCTTTGTCCGACAAGTACACTAGCTTGCCAGTATCGGGATCAAGTGTCTTGTATGTTGAGTGAATCTTTTTATTAGGCAAACCTTTTGGAATAACGGCTCTCATTCCGACTCTAGATGCCATTAGCTCTTTTCTTAAAGCTGCTGCTATTTGACACCAAGTCGTTGCATTGCCTCTATTGATTGAATTTCTTGGATTAGATCTATTCGTTATAGAAAGGTCGGCTAACTTTAAAGAAAGTTCATCATCTCCGCCAAAACCATAGGTTCTACTTAACTCGCAACATGCTGAAGCTTTTATGTATTCAGCTGCAGTAAAGCTAATCCCAGATCCCGTTTCTGTATCTTGAAGATTAAAAATTTCTTTCATCTCAAGAGAGTAATGGTGAATCAATTCTCCTATTTCAAGAAGTGATGCATCTGGAAAGAAAGACAGAAGCTCTTCTGGGTCTACATAAAGAGGATCTACATCTGGAGCAAAGATTATTGTTTCATCTGATTTAAGAGTTACAGATGGTCTATAATCAGAATCAGTATCTCCAACATATAAATTCTGTTTAACTACAATTTGAGTCGTATCTGCCAAAACTCCAGTAAAAGTAACAGTAAATTGACCAGGCTCAGATGGAGTAAAATCATAATAATATTCAGAAGAACTCAAAGAAGTTGCTGCGGTATTAATTATCTCTTCTTCTGCTGCATCTTCTATAAGAACTGATACAGAGACCGGAGAAACTTCTACTTGTTCCCCAGTAGAAGGATTAATGTCAACAAATTTAACTTTAATTCTTACGGTATCGTTAACAAGCACGGAACTTGACATCTTATCTCCAAATTTAATAAGTAATAATTGATTCTGCGGATTGTGTATTATTAGTTACAAAAACCTCAACAGTAGACTGTCCGACAAGAGAGTTTACTTGCGTAGAACTCTCTGAGGTCGACAATATGTATATAGTACTGACTTCTGCCAGTATTTGAGCTTGACTCTGCGTTGTTTGCATTGTAACTATGCCACTGGACGCAGATTCAATGGTTACAAGTCCAATAGTAGAAACATTGCTGTAGTCAAGATCTTGTGCATAATATATTGAAATATTCGGCAGTATCAGTGGAGTAGCTACGCTATCTACATTGAGATATAGAGTACCCTGGTAACTTACACCACTTTGACTATAGCTAAAATTATCATTATATAGCATCGGCTGCCTCCTACTTATATAGTAGTATTTAAAATTGCCAAAAATGCTTTATAATTGAAAGACTTGCTAAAATTACCCACAATACGTTAAATAAAATAATTGTTGGAAGAGTCTTTACTGTAGATGACCAAATCAACGCTATGCTAGAAATTAATGCAAATATATAAATCCACCACCACTGGTAGCCAAAAAGAAGACCAGGAAAGATAATGGCTATCTTGGCGCCAAACCCCCACGCCTCAACAATATTAGCTTTTGTCCAATAATTTTTAGAGGACATTGTTTTTATTGCATTTTGTATTTTTTTAAAGAATATTTTTATATTTTTAAACATTTATACCTTCTGCTTCAGCGTTTCTTTGCAAGACTTCATTCCAATAATATGAAGATCTATCAAAATGTTCTTTTGTCAAAGGACTAAACATGAAACTACTAATTATAAATTTATCATTAGAAATTGGTTTAAGTCCAGAATGTGGATAATTAAAATTTGTTGGAAATATTGCAACTCTACCTTTTACTGCACCTATAGTCAAATCATGTAATGGGAACTCTGTTCCGCCACCTTCTTCTACGGTATTTAAATACATAATTATTGCTAATACTCTTTCAGAATAACCAGGTTTATCAAATGAACTCCCGTCCACATGAACTTTATATAAACCCTGATTCTTAATATAATGCTGATACTGATAACCTGTATCCAATCTAGTTGTCCAAAATTGCATATGTTCGTAGTTATTGCAATATTCTTCTACCAAAGGAGAAAAAGATGAGAATATTTGAGAAGACAATATTTCTAAAGTTGGAGCTTGATGTTCTAATACAGCGGGATGAAATGCACTTATAGTTCCATCTGTACATACTTTATGATCAGATTCTACGCCTGAAGCTGTCATTCCTACCCTAAGAAGGTTTTTGTTATCTTCCTTCTCCATAAAATCAATAATTGAATCACATAAAAAATCAGAAAGAACACCATCTTTGTATGCAATTGCATTGTGTAAACCTAGTGGAAATACTATTTGTTTTTTTTCCATCTTCTTTTTGACTTCTCTTCTTCAATCTCTTTATCTACTTTAATTTTTTCTATTCTATAAGGTCTTGCTGTACTTTCTCCAGGAGTTGGGATTAAACTTCCTGAACCAAAACCTCTAGCAGATACATATTTAAACATATTTTCGTCTTCAAATAAAATTTTATTAAAATCAGAATCTCTTTTAAATGGTATTAGTTGAACTAATGGATCGCCATAACGTATATTAAAATCTTCATTAGAATGAATATTCAAAACAACATTTAATGTATGATAAAAGTCAGTATGGACTATTGCTGGCACTACTGTCCAGTTTTTATTTGGTTCAAATAAATTTGGAATGATAAGAGTTGACCAACCTGGAGCTGTCTTAACTCTCCATGGATTTACCAATTTTGGATAACACCCTTCTTGAACCTCTTGATCTCTTATTTCAGACATCGGACATTTTCCGGTTTGAGCAAAATCAAAAGATTGAACAGTTATTGGGTAATTACCAGGTATATCTAACTGATCTGTAGCGACTTCCCATATAGAGCCTGAGCCTTTATTCTTAAACTTAAAATTAGACCAAGAAAAGAGACTAACTCCAGCTGCTAAATAATCTATTGTTCCAGCACATCTTCTTATTGATCCTGGAAATTTTCCAGTCTTTCTAAACCAACCAGGTGGATTGGAAGATGTGTTAACCGTTGGGGGCATCTCTAGGTGTCTATTGTCAGAAGGTATAAATAGTATCTCTCCTGGTTTTACTTTTAGATCTTTATAATTTTTACTATTCCCAAATTTCATATAATTCCATCAATGCTTCTTTGTGATCTACTAATTCGTGATTACTTCTACTTAATCGTTTTTCTGACATATCATTTTTAACCTGATCTCTGAGGCACATATTGTCTATAAATAAACCTGCATCTTTAGCGTTTAAAAGGTTCTGACCCTGGGCAACATGTATCATATGAGCAGATAAAAACATTTCTCCATTATTAGATGGTATATCATATCTAGACGGCGTTCTTTCTGACCAAAGATTCAAATATTCCTGCAAAGTCTTATTGACTGGTCTTGAAGCTGCGTATTTCCAAAATGGAGTATCATCTCTATCAGTCATATAATGCAGTCTTATCATGCTCAAAATGTTATCCATCATTAGAGTAAATTGTTTATTGTAAAACTCTTGCATGTATTGATTTGTTTTTTTATAGTTTGCAACAGATGGAATTAACAATTTAATTTGCTGTATCGTACTTCCAATAGAGGTAGCTTCTAATGGCTCAATAAAAGAAGCAGATAGTCCAACTGCTGCACAATTTTTAACCCATGGTTTTTTTAAATGTCCAGGATCAAAATTAAAAACTTTTGCTGGCTTTACATCAAAACCAACTGCTTCAGATGCTTCTGCAATTGCTTCTTCTAGAGTAAGAAACTTAGAACTAAAAACATAACCATTTCCTCTTCTTTCTTGAGTTGGAATTTCCCAAATCCAACCAGAAGACATAGCTCTTGCTCTTGTATATGGTTTTATTTTACCACTTTTATCTGCTTCTGATGGAAATGCTATTGCAGAGTCTACGCATAAGTATTCAGAAAAAGAATTCCATTCTGGATCTGAAACCTTACTAATAATGGATTTTTTGAATCCAGTAGCATCCACCCAAAAATCAGCGGTAAAATTAGTACCGTCTTTTAGAGTAACTGATTCTATAGTCCCAAATTCAGACTCTATATTTACGTCTTCTACTTCTCCATCAATCATTCTAATTGATCTATTGAAGCATAGTTCAGAAAAATATCTGTTTAATTTAAATGTATCAAAATGGAATTGATTAACTGCATCGTGTGTTGATTGTCTTCTTAATTTATCTTGAACTAAACCTACTGAAGCTGTTTGTGATGTTAGTGCTTTTTCTTGTTCTATAAAACCTGAATAGGTTGGATATAAACCGTAGGCATAGAGTGTTTCGTCTCCTGAAACCGAATGAAAATAGTCTGGAAATTTTTTTGACCAGTTTTCAAATCTAATACCATATTTATGTGTTGCAGCGGTTTTAGACAACATATCAAAAAGAGGTATGTCACATAGTTTCATAAACTCTTTCCAGTGTTCTGTAGAACCTTCTCCAACACCAATTATTCCTATGTTAGATGATGAAATTATTGTAATCTCAGAATGAGGAAATGCGCTTCTAAACATAATGGCGGACAATAGGCCCGCTGTGCCGGAACCAATAATTCCTATAGATATTTTTTTATTCATAAGTATAGTTAACCATTCTTTATACAAATTGTTTGCGCCATGAAGTTTGGTATATTATACAAACTAAAATCTCCTCTATTTATTATCTCTTGATGAATTTGGTAAGCGTATGATTGTTCTAAATTCATATAGAGCTCTCCACCATTAGAAGATCCAGATAAAACTAGAATTCCACCAGGATTAATACTATCCATTATAGCTTCTAACATTTCTCTATCTGAAGCTGCCCCCATAATTATGCATACAAAGTCATAGTTATTGGTTTTATTGTAAATATCAGAATAGTCAATCATATTAACATTATTAAGTTCAGATGTGTCTAAATATTTTTCAGCCAAGTAAACATGGATATTGTGCGGAACATACACATTCTCTGAGAATAAACTGGCTTGAGCTATAATTCCAGGACCATGAACTACTAAACTGTTTTGTGGTTTTACTAAACGGAAAAATAATTGATTTATTAATAAACCTAATTTTATTACTGGAAGAAATGCTTCTCCACCTTCAGTACCCATTAATGCGGTTGAATAAAACTCATCTCCACCTTGAAGAATTCTATCACTATAATTTAAACTTTGCCATTCTGAATATGCTGATGCACAAAAGTTTAATAAATCTTGATCGGACTTAAACAATGGATCACTAGAGTCACAAAGTCCAGTCCATTTACTAACTTCTAAACCTATTCTTGTTGCGACTAATGATGTTGCTTCATTTGTACTAGTATTGTCAGCCATTGTTAACTTCTCCATTTGCTAAAAAGTAACTATACATAATTGCTCTTAACTCAACTTTTTTTCTAAACAACTCTGGTGGTACCAACATTAAATTAAGGTTATCTCTTATTTCTTTGTAGTTATTAATATCTATATAATCATAATCTAATCCAGCAGAAATAGACATTAAAGATATTCTTTCCTTTAAATGATCTAAGTGCTTTTGTTTATTATAGGCTAACATCTTTTTTTCCTTTTAACTATTCTTCTTCTTCTATTATAGCAGGATTTATCCATAGTCCAAGTTGATCAAATGCTCTACATCCAGCAAAAAGTCCTTGCGTTGTATTGTTATCAACTGTTTTTTTAGCCCAAGAAAGAAGATACAGTGGCTGAGCTATCTCACTATCTTCGTCTATATTTAATTCTAAATTTTCTGGTTCCATGATTCCCTCCTTATTTAAACCAAGATACCAAAGAATATTTAACGCCATCATCAACTGAATGAGCTATATGTGAATATGGAAAATTAGCTGGAAAAACCACAACTCTTTTTGGTTTTGCTTCAACCTGAAGATCAAAGTAAGGGAACTCTAGACTGCCACCTGTACTTGTATTATCCAGAAATGCTACCATGCTAAACATTCTGCCATTATCTGGACCAAAATCAGAGTGAGTTCTATAATTTCCACCATTCATATATTTAAGAACAACAAAAGGCTCATGAGCTATTCTTGGCAGTGAATATGACATTATATAATTTTGAAGACACGGATATATTTTGTCATAAAGATCGTCGTAAAAGTATTCACTAATTTTAATTCTTGGATAAGGTTTCATTATTTCAATGAGACTACATTCTCTAGATGATCTGTATTCACTATAAAAACCTTCGCCAACTCTTGACTCATGCCAAGATAATGGTCCCCATTCGTCTTTGCAGTCTTCTTCTAGTTGTGCAATAAAGTTAGTTGCATCAAAAACATCGTCATATACGTGAACGCCAATAATTGGTTCATTACAATTCATAAACTTCAAAATCTCCATTTAATAATACTGAATCTTCAAACTCAATATTAAATTGATAATTCCCTACTTCTTCACATTTAAATATAAATGATACAAAATTTTTTTCACATATTTTTGGATTAATATAATTAAGGTAATTATCTTTATATATTTTACATTTAATAGTTTTATTAAAATTATATTTTCCACTTTTATAAGATATATTTTGATTAAAATTTTTTATTATTTTTTTTATATAATTAAAATTATCTTGTTTTTCAATGTTAACTATATTTATCTTATTTCTATCAAAAGCAAGATTCTCTGTATGCATGGAGTCACCTATTTGGATTTGGATGGCTGATTTACTTGCTTCATCCAATATATCTTGAGTCATAAAAGACTCATTCGGAACATACAGAACTCTTGACATTTATGACTGAAGTTGCTCTAACTTTGTCTTGATAAGCGCCATACCATCTCTAATTTCCATAATTCTCTTCCAAGGAAAAGATAGTGCAACATCATCTGGAAGTTCGCATGTTTCTAAAACAAAACTATCTGGATCGAGGCCTACTTCTAGGACTCTATCATAAAGTTCCATTTCCATTCTTACTTTGGTGTCATTCATTTTTGCTATTTTTTGTTCTTTTGTAATGCTTGTAAATTCCATTATAATCTCCTATTTATGCGTTAAGTATAACATAAGTGTATCCATTAGATCCAGAATAGTTATCTGAATCTTCGGTTAAGCCTTTTCTCACATCGTATGAAATTCCTGATGGTGTAGTGTCTGTTATCAATATAATACCTCCACCTCCACCAGTACCACCTCTTTTACCAGACCCTCCTGTTACAGCTGGGGCTCCAGCTCCAGTATTGGTTCCGTTATTTACTCCGCCGGCACCAGCTGTTCCTCCTGGATATACCGTAGCTGGATTATTATGGTGTGTTGCGGTATCTGGATTATTGTGGTGAGCTGCTGGTCTATGGGAGTGTGCTGGAGCTGAATGGTTTTCGTTATGAAGTGAAACAGCACCATGTGGACCATTTCCTCCAGTTAGATTTGCATAATGATAGCTGCCATCATGATTACCATGGTGGTGATGATAGTGATGTGGTCCAGCATGTCCGGCTACTGGATAATGATGTATATAAGTGTAATGATCATGACTTCCATGAGCGACATGTCCATGAGGACCATCGTGATGTGGATTATGATAACCAAAGGAGTGGTGGGGAAAGCCAGTATGTCCACTGCCTTCTACTATGTGGCCATGAATTCTTGAAGCTCTATGAAAAAGATGCACTTGTGGCGAAACAGCACCATGATGAAGGCCTCCGTAGTTAGCATTCCAGACAGTATGAAATGGATAGTGTGTATGATAAGTTCCATGGTGAGTTGCTGGATTAGAATGGTGATGATGGGATGCTGGGTTATTATGAGTTTCTTGCACTCCAGCGGAACCAGCATTGCCGTTAGAACCTTGAGTTCCACCAGTTCCTGTTGACCCTGCGGATCCAGAGGATCCACTCCTACCTAAGCTCATTACAGTGCCAGTGCCAGCAATTACTTTTGCAGCTATAACGACAACTCCACCGCCAGCTCCACCAGCTCCACCAGTGCCACCAGTGCCAGGATTAGCTCCCGTAGCAGTTCCTGGAGAGGCTGGGTTACCAGTTTGACCTCTACCACCAGCCTGTGGATATGCTGCGTTAGCGTGCGTTGGAGAACTTCCTGCGCCTCCAGCACTTCCTGATTCACCAGCTTTTCCAGGCCAAGAATCATTATTAGTATAAGCTGGAGTTGTAGTACCTGTACTACCTGTAGTTCCCGCTACTCCACCTGCTATTTTTTGTACTGTTCCAGTAGAATCTATTACTAGACCTCCTGTTGCGATATCTAACGCATATAAAATATTTGTAGGTATTGAAGTACTTGAGCCAGCTGTAGAACCGCCCCCTGTTCCGCCAGCTCTATATGTTATAGATGTAGATGTTGACTGACCAGAAACTGTTCCATTAGAAATTACGCTTGCTGATTCCCCAATCGTACCATTAGAACTGCCGTTTGAATTACCAGAAACAGAACCAATTCCAATTACTCCATTTAATGTTAAAGTATTCTTAACAAAAACTCTAAAACCGTTAGTTAAAAGAACATTTCCTAAAGGAATGGTCAAGTTATTATAATACATGTCTCTAGTTAAGGTGATTGTACCGCTTATTGTTACAGTGCCATCTGACCCTGGGCCATAAACAGAGTCATTACCTATTCTTTGTCTTTGAGAAGTATCATAATAATTTGGTGTTGCGCCAATTCTTTCTATTGCTGCCATAATTAAACCAACTGCATATAATTATATGTTCCGGCATTTTGTCCAGTGACATCTGTAGAAATAGACGACGGAAGACCAGCTGATGAAGATACAATTAATATTACTCCACCACCAGCAGGTGCCGTTGCTGGAGCTTTAATGTAGGCAGTTCCGGAGGTTGGACTAGATATGTACCTAGCCGCCAAAATAACTATTCCACCACCAGCTTGTGCAGATCCACCAGCACCACCTCTCAAAAATGTTGGTCCTCCAGAAGCAGTAATTGAGTATCCTAGAATAGCTTGACGTGGCACTTTCCACCAATTTGTTCCACCCAAAGCATCTGTTGGGGCTGTTGCTGAATACCCTGTGGCACTACCGCCTAAAGAGTGTGTAACAGCAGTAGTAGCTGCTCCACCTTGTTGTATTGATCCAGCGGTTGAATACCCTGTTGTGAATCCTATTGTTGATCCACTATTTAATGTTAATACATTTTTAACAAAAATTCTATAGCCATTAGGCGCTAATCTTACGTTAGCATTTATTGTAAGATTATTAAAATACATATCTCTTGTCATAGAATAAACTGAAGAAGATGGGACCATACTTAATACGGTTGTAGTTCCATCTAATGTAGCGTCTCCGTCCATACCTGTTCCATAAACAGGGTCAGGTGAATCAATAAATGATTGCATTGCACTAGGTGCACCGTAACGGACTACGCCAGCCATTATTAAGCCTCTTCTATTCCAAAAACTGACATATTAACAGCGCCAGCTGCACTGGCTAATGCTTTAATTTGATCGCCAGCTCCACCAGTATAATTCATGACCATAGAGCAGTTAAAAGCCATTGTCTCATTTGCAGCGAGAGTCATCGCACTGATGATGTCCACCCAGTTTGGAGTAGCTGTTTCATTAACGCCAGAAGGCAATAATCTTACTGTTACTGTTTTAGCTGATGCTGTTGTGTTTGTTAAAATAATTTGTTTAACAATAGTTGTAGTGCCGCTTGGAACAGTATAGTATGTAGCAGTTGATGCCGTTAACATACTTGGACCAGCAAGACGTTTTTGCGTAATTGCCATTTAAATGACCTCCATAAAAAATCGAATTTCTGTATCTCTAGCTCTACCATAGTACTGACCAGCAGTCACATTTCCTGTAACTGTTAAATTACTTAATGTGCCTACAGAAGTAAGGCTAGATGTTATCACTGTAGAATTTAGAGTTGTGCCAGTCAATGTTGCAGCTGCTGCTGTTATTGTATCAGAATTACCCAAGGAAATAGAAGTTCCATTAATAGTTATGGAACTATATGCCAATTGAGCATTATCGATACCGTTTGCCTTAATTGAAACAGCACCAGATGAAACAGTAAAATCACCTGAATTAAATGATGCTATTCCTTTTGTAGACGTGGTTGCATCTGAGGAACTACCGCCACTACTTAACTCGACTACATTATTTGAACTATTTTTATAATATAATTTCCCATCGGCGTAGTTAATAGCCAGTTCACCATATTCTAAGGACGTTGGTGTAGCAGATGCTGTGCCACTACGTTTAATTTTAATAGTGTTAGCCATCTACTGCTCCGAATGCAAGATATATAATATTATATACTTAGAAAGTTCCACCGTCAATTGAAGTATTGTCAATTGTAGCTGACCATGTACCTGTTGTAATGGTTCCAACTGTAGTTATACTGGTAGCCCCTACATATGTACCTCCTGCAACAGCAGCAAGGGTTGAGTTATAGGCTTGAACGTCAGTACCAATTGCAAGACCAAGGTTTGTTCTCGCATTGGATGCTGAGGTTGCTCCAGTGCCACCGTAGGATACGCCAACGGCTGTACCTTGCCATGTACCAGTGCCAATGGTGCCTAAAGTTGTGATGCTAGATGTACCAGTGTAACTGCCGCCTGCAACAGCTGCTAAAGTTGAGTTATATGCTTGAACATCGCTACCAATTGCAAGGCCAAGATTTGTTCTTGCATCTGAAGCTGATGTTGCACCTGTTCCACCGTAAGAAACACCAACTGCTGTACCCTGCCATACACCGGTTCCAATTGTTCCAACTGAAGTTAAGCTAGAAGATGTTATTCCAGAACCAAGTGTTGACCCAGAAAGAACAGAAGTTCCATTTATATAATAAGCTTTACCGGTAGCTAGATTGATGTGCTCAGACGATGTCCAAGCGTCGGTTGCGTCAACCCAGTTAAAAGTCTTATCCGTTGTACCTTTAAGGGTAATACCGCCACCATCTGCACTAGCGTCTGATGGACTAGCTGTAGAGCCTAATTCTAAGTTCTTATCATCTACTGTTACTGTAGTTGAGTTAACTGTTGTTGTTGTTCCATTAACTGTTAAGTTACCTGTTACGGTTAAATTTCTACCGACAGCTAAATCTTGAGTAACTGTAACATCATCTGGAAGACCGATAGTCACGGATCCAGTGGATCCAGACACGCTAACTTCTCCAGTAGTTCCAGTGAGACCTGTTACTCCAGAGTTCGTAATTGTAGCAGTAGACCCTTCTCCAGCGGTATGGCTGATTGAGATTCCAGTACCAGCAGAAACATCTACCATATAGTTACCAGTAGTATCCGTACCAAGAGCTACTGAATTAGCTGCAATTGTTGCATTTAGAGTTGCGTTTCCTAAGTTGGTAACAGTTACATCACCAGTAAGATCCCCACCAAGCGTCAGCGTAAAGTCTGCAACATCAAAATCTAATGTATTATCAGTATCATCATATGTTACTGATATTCCAGATTCTGTATTGGAAGATACCATTGCCCCAACAGTGTCTGCAACTGCTTCAGCAAAGTCTGTTACAGCGGTAGATGCTATGGCAATGTTTGCTGTGCCAGCTGCTGTTAAACGACCCTGTGCGTCAACTGTAAAGGTTGATACTGCTGTAGCAGAACCATAGTTACCTGCTGTTACAGCGGTGTTATCAAGATTAATTGTAACTGTATCTGTTGCTCCTGCGACGGAAGAAAGACCAGTGCCACCTGATATTGTCAATGTATCACTAAGGCTAACTGTTTGACTTGAACCGCTATCTCCAGCTACTGTAATTGAACCACTGACAGCTGACACCGAATCATCAACATACTTTTTAGTTGCGGCATGTGTGTTTGATGCAGGAGCTGGTACGATTACCACGCCTGAGAATGTTTTGTCTCCAGAAATAGTTTGTGAAGTACTCTTAGTTACATATGCACCGGAGCCAGCAATTGCTGGAATTGATGTCGCATCGCCGCTACCATCTGAACCTTTACCATAATAAAGCGTATCGTCAGCTTCATTATATGCCAGTTCTGCGTTCTTTAAAGATGAAGGTGCACCAGTTGCCCCAGTACCTGATCTTCTTTTGATTCTAATTGTATTTGCCATTTTTAAAAGTTTCCTCCATCTGTGACGTCTTTTTCGGCGTAATTAACCCATTGCGAACCGTTATATCTTAGCATGTTGCCAGTTGTAACTGAGGTAATAGTAACATCAGTCAAACCATTCAGAACTGCTTGAGTTGTTATTTGATTCTCTGCGTTTATAATCCTATCTTTAACCGTTAAATGCGCCCCTGCTGGATTAACGCCTAATACTGTTTGTATAGCCTCAATTGAGTCATTCGCATTTGCATGTTGCAGATGGTGAGGAACAGTGCTAGAACTAAGAGTGTCAGTAGCAGTTGGGTTAAGTAAAACATCTAAAGAATTTGGATATTGACTAGCCATATTTTTTCCTTATATTGCTAAAATTTTATTTACTGTATTACTCCAATTAAAAATTAAAGTAACCACCTCTGAAGAGCCAGGAAAAGGTATTCCTTCTGAAGTGTCTATGTAAAATAGTAATCTAGAACTAGAATCATTAGCTCCTAATTTATAAAAAACTATTGAATTAAATGCTGTATTTGCTGGTAAAGAAAAGCTTAAATCTTCTGCATCGATTATTCCAAGAGTATTTGTAATATTTTCAATTATTGGACTTATATAAGCTATTTTAGAAGTGCCTATATCAGAAAGAAATTCATGAACATTTTGACTAGGAGTATAGGTGTTTTTTACAAATGCTATTTTAAATGTGTCTAAGCTAAAGTTAAATTGACCATTTAAAATACCCTGTTTAGCTTTTCCATAAACAAAGTTAGCCACTTTATATTCCTATATCTTTAGATAATATAATTCTATATTTATATCCAGTTTCATAGTATTCGCCATCAGAGTCGTTATAAACTGGTGTGGCGTCATTTGATGGAAAGTCCACATAGACTTCCGGCTTCCAGGAATGCAAGGAAACATTTGTGTCAACTGTTTCCCATCTAGAAGGAGTTCTTTGAATCTTTTTTCTTTGAGCCTTAAAGTATTTTGCATTTAAAAAGTTAGAGGCTGGTCTTGCGTTAAATTCAATTGTCACTCTTCCATTATTGTATGAATTATCTAAATAAAAATCACCATTTACAGGATCAACAGAAACTATATAAAAATTAGGGTTTTTTGCTAGTATCTGAACAGTTGAATATGCATCGGTTCTAACTGATTTATCTTCAATCAAGATCTCTTCATAAACTGGTTCAGAATAAGATGTAATTGTTGACGGAGTTGCATCGTCTAACTTTGTAAATTTAATCTTTTCAGTTGGAATAGTTTCGTTTACTGCATCTTTTATATTTGAAATAATAATTTCATATTCTTCACCAGATGTAAGTTGAACATCCCAGAACAATCTTAATGTTCTTGAAATTTGATTAAAATCAGTTATTGTATTTATCGCAGTAAATGGACTAGAAATTACCACCGGTGTGGCGTCTGTTGTTTGAACTGAAAAGTTAGCGTTGATAAGCGAACTAATTTTTACCGTTCTTCCAAATTTTACTACAACAACATCAGCGTCTACACTAGCGCTTTCTATTAGATACAGAGCCACAGCTTCTCCTTATTAAGATTCTATTCAAATAGTAACAGTTTTATGGTATAAAAAACAGAGGGTGGTAGCTTTCGCCACCACCCTCTGCCTAGGGGCTGTCACTTTTTAGTGACCGTAACTATAAATGCCCTAAGGTCAGGCTGTCTCGTTTGTGACTTGAACCTCGTAGTTACGGCTGAGCTTGACGTTCTTTGCGACGGTAATACCTTCGCCGTCACCCAGCATGACAATGTCGTAACGCTCTTTCATCTTCATCTGACGAATGTCACGTGATGGATCATCGAACTGGTCGGTGGACAAATCGTCCTTGACCAAAAGTGAACCAACCTCGTTACGGTCGATGAGGAAAAGGTCTGACTTAGCTGCACTACCACTTGTCTTAGCTGTGAAGCTAACGAATGGTGATACAAGTACGTTGAGACCCATTGGAGCAGTTGCGTTGAGTGCGCCTTCTGGAGATTGTGGACGGTAACCCCAGCTGGTGCCAACAGCCGAAGCTGCGCCACCTGCGTGGAAGATGCTGTCCTTCAAGAAGACGGACCACATGAGTGGGTGGAGGATGAAGTCTGTTGGTACATGCTTCTCTGCCATCAAAACTGCAGCCATGTCTACGATGTCGTCCCAAGTGACGGTGTCATTAAAGGCACCATTGATGTCACGGCCGGTTGTTGAATCGTATGAACCATTGTCGTTGTCAAAGACGATTGTTGCAGCGTCCTTGAAACGGCTAAGTGCAATTTGCTCTTTAAGGCGAGCAAGGGCACGACCTGCTGCGCGGACATGAAGGCCGACGATATCCCAAAGTGAGTCGGCAATAACTTCCTCTGTGAAAGCTAGCTTGACACCCTTTTTGGACACCTTTCCTTCAATTTGCTTAGCGAAGGCTAATGCCTGCTCTGGATATTCTTGTCCTTCGGGAATCTCAGCTGCTTGAATTGCATTAACTGCTGGGAATTCAAGTGAACGACCCTTACCGAGACGTACAGTTGAAAGTAGGGGAGTAACTAGAAGCTGGGGTTCAGCTGCTTCCTTAAGAGTACGAGAGATAACTTTAGGGAAGAGAATTGCAGCATCGGGTGATGCAAATGCTTCCTTAATTGTAACTCTGTTGTCTTGGTCTAGGTACCCATCCTCAGATAATGCGGCTTCCCAAGCTGGGAGTCCAGAGAGGAGCTCTTGGATTGATTTACTCATCTTAGGATATTCCTCCTGTTATTATAAGGTTAAGTTGACGCGGAATGCGCCAATGACGTTGTGTACATCCAGGTTGCTACGGATGCCAAGCTTGCCTGAGAAAGCACCTGAGCGAGTAATCTCAAATACTGTCTTAAGTGCGCCTGGATCTGAAGGAAGCTGCATGTAGGAAAGCAAGCCATCATCAAAGTTGGTTGCAAACTTTTCTACTTCGACTACCTTACCAACCTGGAGGTAAGAGTAGACTGCACTGCTGTTATAAAAATCAGCTGCAGCTGCCAATACTGGACGGCCCATGTGGTCCGAACGAACAACGCTACCAACAGTAACGTCTGCATTAACTCCGCTAACCATTGGGTACTCAACGTAACCATGGGTAATGAAGCCTGCACCCTGTGAGGTGCCTTTGTCAAATGGACGGTAGAGGTCATACTGAGCAACACCTACTGGGATTGATCTAGCGCCAACTGCGATTGAATCAGTTGCACCAGAGCTATAAGATGGAGTTGCGCCATCCAATGGATCCCAAGATGTTGGCATATTGTCACCCCAAGTGACTGAAGATGCTGAACCATTGGCTGGAACAACTCTTGCATCACCATTGCTGTCGGCTACGACTGAAAGAATCGTTCCCTTTGGAATTACAATCTCGAAGCGATCATCTTCGCTGTCGAGATACCAAGTTGGGAGACCAGGATGTGGAAGGAGGTATGCTGCTGGAGCAATGCCCTCTGAAACCACAAAACGGCCTGAACCAGTCTTTGTGCCTACTTTACGAAATTTTGCTAAGCTCATTTCTTATTTTCTCCTTGTTTTAAAGCTTACGACGGCCCATGAGAGCGTCAACAAATACTTGCTCAAGTCCTACTTCTTTCTTAGACTCCTGAACTTCATTGTCTTCGTCAATAGTTGCTACATTCTCTTCGTTTGCAACAGCTGCTGACTCGTTATGAACTTCTGGACCCTCAGAATGACGTGACTTGCGGATTGGCATCTTTGCAAGATCTCTGAGTGAATCAGCAAGAGAAGAAGCTGTTCTTGTCACATGTGACTCGATTAACTCATCTCTTTGTTCTGCTGTTTCTACACCAGCGCTAATCTTTGCATCAACTACTCTTTCCACAAGAATTCTGTGAAGTGCTGACTTAAGTTTTGCATTTTCTTCTTCAAGAGCTTTTACCTTGTCGAGAACGTCGTTGTCTTGCTCAGCGGGCTGTTCAGCCTTGTCGCTGAGGTCTTCGTCCGTACTCTCGGGCTCTTGAGCACCTTCAGCCTTCTCTTCGTCGGCTTCTGGTTCTTCAGACTCTGCAGCTTGTTCGGAATCAACAGCTTCTTCAGCTTGTTCATCCGCTTTCTCTGTATCGTCTTCAGACTTTTCTTCACCGGCGTCTTGTGCGCCAGCTTCTTCGCCACCTTCGGCTGGTGCCTCTGGTGTTTCTTCTTCGCCACCTTCGGCTTCTTCAGCCTTACCAGCAGCAATTGAGGACAAATCTTCGCTTAACCCTTCGGTTACAGCCAAGATATCCTCTTCTTGATTGCGATCTTTCATATTAGAATTCTCCTGTAGATCGGTGTTATTCACAGCTTCCTCGCTAGATAGTAATGAAACTGCGTTGTTATGCGTATTTTCGCTCTCCTGGAATGCGAGAGCAGTTAAAAATGCGCCCTTTAGATGAAGATACATCGGCTTAGATTCTTTTTTCTTCATATTCTTAAAAAGAGAATCGTGCTCTTCCACTGAATAAATATCTTCTTCGTTCATACTTAAAACAAATGCGGAACTTTTAGCAACCCATCCCTCGCTATTAGGTCTTCCATCTTTGTCAGATAGAGCAGAGGTAGATCTAACGCTTGATTTTCCATCTGCTGGTTGGTTAACAAAAGAATATTCTTTAAAAGAAATATCCTGCATGTCGATAAATGCCAGTTTACCTTTGTAAACTTGTCCTCTACGATACTTGGGAACCTTTGGCCTTGAGCCTTCGCTTTCAGAAGCAAGGTCTTCCCCAGAGATTGAGCAAACTGCTTTTCCAGCTCTGCCCCCAACTGAACCAGTTAGATATCTCTTATCTAGAACTTTTTGTGCTGCTACTGGATCTGTGATTGCAATTTGCAATCTAACAAATGGACTGCCGTCTTCTTCTTTGTCCATTTTTGCAGCAATTACTCTACCGATTGGTTCGGTGTTTAAATCGTGATTTAAAATAATAGGCTTTGGATATGGCTCAACCCAAGATTGGAGTGCTTTTTCTAACTCTAAAGCTGAGTAGTTATTATAGTTAGAAGTTAGTCCGTTCGTGAATTGCGGCTACTTCTATAATCAAACCATGACTAGAGCTAAAAGACTCAGAAAAGTCATAATCTAGCTCGCTAAAGTCAGGCAGTTGTACCGTGAAGTTTTCAACAAAATCAAAAGCCATTTATGTCTCCATGACAGAATATTCTAAAGCTTGTGTTTATAGTAAATTGACTAATCATATATTAAACAATCTTATATAAGAATATCATACTTTAGATAAACTTTTCAAACTTTCCTCTTCTCGAGGATCACCTTTTTGAATTATTTCTTTCAACATAGCTCTACTCATTACATGAGGAGAGTAAATATATGAAGCACAGTAGAGGTTAAAACCTTTTTCTGCGCAGTCAGCAGAAAAACCAAGATCTTCACCTTGAGTGTGCATTCTATAGTTTATGTTTTGATAGACTTCTCTAGACATCATTTTTGCAGCCATTATAACATCTGCTTTAAAATAGGTTCCTAATGGGAAGTTATCATCTCTGTGAGCTTTTCC